>OLRG01000008.1_pt1 | contig 264715 bp, 234 predicted proteins | sample 1672331 | NCBI WGS metagenome assembly OLRG01 (sample SAMEA3136672, study PRJEB25190) | human gut metagenome
CCCGCCATAAGCTGGATTGGGACGAGATGTTCAAGGTCTCCGTGGACCCCGACAAAGCCCGTGCCTACTTTGAGAGTACGCCTCCCGCAGACCGTCACACCTGCTCCATGTGCGGTAAGATGTGCGCCGTGCGCACCACCAACCTGATTCTAGACGGGAAGAAGGTCGAGTTCTGCACAGAGCTCTGAGTGACATCGTAATTACCTGATTGAACAAAACGCCGGCCACCCTGACGATAAATCTTGTCTGGGGTGGTCGGCGTTTTTGTCGATTCCTATTTGACCTCAGAGATCTTCCTTCAGAAAGATCTCCGCATAAAGCGAAGCATTGGTAAACTCTGCCCAGCTGTAATTGCTCATATATTCACCCTGGTAAACGTTGATGGCTAAACTGTCTCCAGCCAGATAGTCGTACAAGTCGCACTTGATCTTTTTGACATTGATCGAAGTTCTGTTTCTGGCGCGAACCAGCACATCCCCCATCCCGACCCGTCTCAGCGTTTTCCGAAGAGAAGAGATGATCGTTTGGACACTTCGCACCTTGCTGTCATCCTCCCACAGGGTTAGGGCAATTTCGGCATTGGTCGCCGAAGCACCGCGCTGATCCACCAGGAAAGCTAACAGTTCTTTTGCCTTGGCCCGCTCCCAAGGAAGAGGCTTATCATTGAAAAAAGCCTCAAAATGTCCAAATGTCTGAACCACCAGCTTCTGGCGTTCCGGCTCCGGGTCTCGGTTCAGCATCATATCGATTTGATCTAGGGTCTCCTGAATCTTTGCCTTGGTGATCGGTTTGAGCAGATATCCAACGGCATGGACAGAAAAGGCGTCCAGCGCATACTCTGTATACGCTGAGCAAAAGATGATCCTTGTCTCTGACCGAATCTCTTTGATCTCCTTGGCCAACTCAATGCCCAGCATCCCACGTAAACGGATGTCCAAGAAGGCATAGGGGAGACTTTCTTCGCTGCTGCTTACATACTCCAGTGCTTGTTTTCCGTCATCAAACCCCATCACAACGTAGCGTTCATCGGAAAATACGTTCTTTAATGTCTCTACTAACATATTTAACATCAAGGTCTCATCATCTACTGCTAGAATCAACATGTATGCCCTACCTCCTCTTTGAGAATCCGCACGGTCACAACGCCCCCTATTCCTTCTTCATAGGTTAAAACGATCGTACCTTCCATAACCGACTGTAAGCGTGCTTGTACCGTTTCCAAACCAACGTGGTTCAGATCGTCCTTCCAGCGCTTCTGCCAGCTGTCATTGGGAATGAGCTCATTGCCGCCGCTGTCCACCACGGTGATCTCGACCCACTTTCCTCGCGGTCTGCAGTTGATCATAATGATCCCACCATACTTACGGTTGCATAGACCGTGCTTGATTGAGTTTTCTACCACAGACTGCAATGTCAGCGCCGGGATGAGGAATCCGCCGGTCTGAATGTCATACTGCACCGTGATCCGATCCCCAAAACGCAGCTGTTCTAACTCGACATAGTTTTTGGTGTGCTCCAGTTCCTGTTCAAACGGGATCTTATTGCGCCGACTGATCGACCCCATGTTTCCCCGCAGTACCTGACAAAATTGGTCCAGAGCACCCTGCGCCCGTCTATAATCTGATTTACACAGGCATTGGATAGAGACCAAAGTATTATAGAGAAAATGTGGCTGGAGCTGGCGGATCATATTCCGTGCTTCTTCGGCACGAATCACATCTGCTTGGTTCTTTTTCACTTCCAGCAACGCAGTAAGTGTTCCGCGCATCTTCTGGTGGCTGAAAAACAGACCAAACACAGCGGCAAGCATAATCGTTCCGCTTTGAACGGTCCAAATTAGCTGATCAGTTGTCACATGCTGCACAACAAAAAATATAACAAGAACAGCTCCAAACATCCCCATACTTTTAAGAAAAGTGATGTGGAATAACGCACCGGCCGCAAGCAGTGCCAAACACAGTGCCCAATGACCGTCAGATACCTGCAAATAAAAGTCATAATAAAACGCCATCGCAAACATCACAGGTAAAAACAGCCAGATCCATCGGTCCGATACCAGAAGCACTTCTCCCTGCAACCGCGGTTTTCTGACCACCCGCCAGAGACGTTCTACCAACACAATCATTCCTGCGCCAACCAGCAAAGAGGGGAGGAGATACAACCAGGCCACACCGCAGTGCCTATGAAGCATCACGGCAGCAAGGAGCAACACCGACCCCAAAAGTCTTCCCGCCCCCACCAAAGCGTATAGGTTTGACAGCGACAAGCCATCGTCAAACTCAGAAAGATCCTCTTGATATCTGAGGTGAAACCATTGATTTAGAAAATTACTCTCTTGATTCATAGAAATTCTCTTTTCTTTCTGACTGAAGTCAATTGCTCTTTTTCTTAATTTTGTCAATAGTATAAAACATATTCTATATCAAGACAACTGAAAAAAGTCGGAAAACGTCGTTTTACAGTATTTTTGACCCTATTATAACAAAATAACAGCGGCCCCCACATAAGAGAGCCGCTGTGTTCTGCAATTATGGTAGCAGCGCAAAGGCATGCAGTGTTTCTCGCAAAGCCTTTCTTGGCTTCGGGTCCATGGTCCATAGGGGACGGCGGAGACAGCCGCTGTCCAGACCAAGCTCTTCCATGGCCGCCTTGATGGGGATGGGGTTGACTTGAGCAAAGAGTGCTTTCATTAACGGAAGATACGCCATCTGCAATTCTTTAGCTTGCTCTGCTTCTCCCCTAAAATAACTGTGCGTCAGCTCTGCCATCGGAGCAGGGAGCAGATTGGACGTAACGGAGATCAATCCTTTGGCCCCCAAGGCAAGCATCGGCAAGGTTTGGTCATCGTTGCCAGACCAGACATTCAGTTCATCACCGCAATAGGCAATGGTCTCGGCCAACAAAGAGAAGTCTCCCGACGCCTCTTTGGTCCCGTTGATTCTAGGATGCTGACTGAGAATACGATAGGTCTCTGCCGTAAAAGATAGGCCGGTGCGAGATGGGACATTGTAAAGGATCACCGGCAGCTCAGTCCTATCTGCCAAATATTCATAATGGTGAATCAAACCTGTCTGCGTTGTCTTATTGTAATATGGTGTCACCAGCAGCAGCGCATCTGCTCCGGACTCCTCCGCATGTTGGCAAAGATAGAGGGAAGCTACCGTGTCGTTGCTGCCGGAGCCGGCCAGGACCTTACAACGTCCCGCTACATAATCTACGCAGTAATCCACCAATTTGACATGCTCCTCTGCTGAGAGAGCAGCACTTTCTCCCGTTGTCCCACAAACGCACAAGGCGTCGATCCCAGCTTCCAGCTGGCGGTCGATCTGTTTGGCAAAAGCCGTGTAGTCGATGGCACCAGTGGATTGAAAGGGGGTAATAAGAGCGGTACAAGTACCAGTAAAAACAGGGGGTTTCATAAAAAGCTCCTTTCCTAAACGGGCAAAAAATAACCCGGACCGACCTCTGTTTCTTTCGTAAGCAGAAAATCGATCCGGGCTATCCGGTCATATCAAATCACAACAAGCGCTGTGTATCGCTCAGCGAGGCTGGATATAGCCTTCTGCGCACAGCAACTCTGCCAGCAGCACACCGCCACCGGCGGCACCACGCAGCGTATTGTGGGACAGGCCCACAAATTTATAGTCATACTGGGTATCGGGACGCAGACGGCCCAACGTCACGGCCATGCCACCCTCCAGATCCCGGTCCAGCTTGGCCTGGGGACGGTCTGGCTCCTCGAAGTAGTGCAGGAACTGCTTGGGGGCGCTGGGCAACTCCAGCTCCTGGGCACGGCCCTTGAAGTTCTTCCAGGCTTCCTTGATCTCTTCCTCCGAAGGCTTGTTGGTAAAGGAAACAAAAACTGCGGCGGTGTGGCCATCAGACACAGGAACGCGCAGGCACTGGGCTGTAATAGAAGGGGACGAGGCTGTCATGATCTGGCCATTCTCCACAGTACCCCATACCTTGAGCGGCTCCTTCTCAGACTTTTCTTCCTCGCCGCCGATGTAGGGGATCACATTGTCGATCATCTCCGGCCAAGTCTCAAAGGTCTTACCAGCACCGGAGATCGCTTGGTAGGTGCAGACCAGTACCCTTTCCACCCCAAAGGCACGCAGAGGATGCAAGGCAGGGGCATAGGACTGGATTGAACAGTTGGACTTCACGGCGATGAAGCCGCGCTTGGTGCCCAGGCGAGTTTTCTGTGCTTCCAGGACCTTCAAATGCTCTGGGTTCACCTCAGGGATGACCATGGGCACGTCAGGCGTCCAGCGGTGGGCGCTGTTGTTGGAGATGACAGGGCATTCCAACTTGGCATAAGACTCTTCCAACGCACGGATGTCTTCTTTCTTCATGTCCACTGCGCAGAAGATAAAATCAACGGAAGCCGCGATTTTTTCCTTATCCGCTTCCGCGTCCAGAACCACCAGAGATTTGGCTTCCTCCGGCATGGGGGTCTTCATGGCCCAGCGCTTGCCAGCAGCTTCCTCATAGGTCTTGCCGGCAGACCGGGCACTGGCAGCCACCACGGACAGCTGGAACCAAGGGTGATTTTCCAACAGGGTCACAAAACGCTGGCCCACCATTCCGGTGGCACCAACCACACCCACAGTATACTTTTTCATGCGAAGGACCTCCCTAGATTGTTCAAATTGCCTGAAAACGGCCCTTCTTACCAGAGGATGAAAAATCAGCAGTTGAAAAGCCGGTGGCATTTGTACTATAATAAGTTATATTGTGTCTTTTCCGGTCTTTATGTATCTCAGAAAAGGACAGATGTTCATTGAGTAAGGATAGCACAGTTTGTTTTCCCTGTCAACGGGAAAAGTCCTTCCAGAGAAAAAAGGAGGATGCCATGAAGCGACTTGGAGGGCGGATCGCCCTTTGTGCCCTGCTACTGACTGTCGCGCTGGTTGGGTCCAGTTTGGCCGCCAGCGATACGCAAACCGTAAAGGTAGGGCTAGCTTACAGCAGCGGAGCATTGGCCTCGGCCAATTTAGAAAACAGCGTAGGAAACGGGTATCAGTTTGGTTATTATGATGGAGCTGGAACATTCATCTCGCTGGGCAGCACCGACACCACCCAGATCTCTATGCTGAAAACGCAGAACCTTTATCTAGCCAAAGACGGAACGTATACGACCGTTTCCTCTGGCAGCGCAGGGACCATCGGTTGTTACCACCTCCAACTGCCAGGAACCTATTCCTCTTTTTCTGCTGCGCAGAGCAAAGCAGCCACAGTGACCGGAGGGTTTCCAGCCTGGGTCTCCGGTACATACTATGTCCGCACCGGCGCGTATGCTACCGAAGCGGCTGCGAAAACAGCGCAAAGCAGCCTGGGTATCAATGGAACTGCCATCGTTGGAACGACCTCTTCCGGAATCTCTGTGACCCAGACGAAAACAACCAAAATCTTATTCCAGTATGACAATGCTGGAGGTGCTGTTTTTTCTGTCAAGCCAGGAACCAGCGGAGAGACGAGCACCAAAACTTGGTTTAAGGGAAACAAGTATGCTGGGAGCTTTTTGTATGAGCGCATCGGCGGTGGAAACCTAACGGTGGTCAACTATGTCACCATGGACAACTATCTCAAGGGCATCATCCCCTATGAGATGAGTTCCTCCTGGCCTGCAGAGGCTTTAAAAGCCCAGGCCGTGTGTGCTCGGAGTTATGTACTGTCCAGCACGGGTAGTAAACATGCGTCCAATCATTTCGACCTCTGTAATACCACCTGCTGCCAGGCCTATCGCGGCTGTGGACGAGCCACCAATTTTACGGACGCACAAGTGGACGCCACCTCCGGCATCTGTGCGTGGTACAACGGAAAGATCGCCCAAACCTTTTACTATGCCTCTAATGGTGGTGCAACAGAAGATTGTCCCAATGTCTGGTTTGCCGACTTACCCTATTTGAAAGGCAAGCTAGACCCCTATGAAGCCGATATTGCCAGCACGGTCAGCGGGTACTACTGGACTAAAACCTATACTGCCAGCGAACTGACCACGTTGCTGAAAAACAAAGGCGTCTCCTGCGGAACAATCGTGGATCTGTCCGTCACACAATTTACGCCATCAGGAAATGTAAGGGAAATCACCTTTACAGATAATGCTGGTAAGACGTATGTCTATTCCAAGGAAAAAGTGCGGACGATCTTAGGTTTAAAATCTTTCCATTTTACGATCTCAGGCGGCGCTGGCGGCAACACAGGCACCAGATACTATGTCGATGGGAATAGTACATTATCCAATTTAAATGGTGTATGGGCTATCGGCAAAGGCAGCAGCAAAGAGCAGATGTCTGGCAGTGGGCAGACTGTAATCACCTCCAGTGGAACTGAAACGTTGACTGGAAATACCCAAGGGACTGCCGTTCCTGCCGGTTCCTTTGTAATCTCTGGGGCCGGAAATGGCCACAACGTAGGAATGAGCCAATGGGGCGCTTATGCCATGGCCAAACGTGGCTATACCTATGACCAAATTTTAAAATTCTATTATACGGGGATTGATTTGTATTAAAACGCATGATTTTTATTATGACCTACCACAGGAGCTCATCGCCCAAACACCCCTGCAAAAACGGGACACTTCTCGTCTGCTCACCCTAAATAAGGTAACAGGAGAGACTGGGCACTACCATTTCTATGACCTTCCTAAATTTCTTAAGCCGGGGGACTGTCTGGTTTTGAACGACTCTCGTGTTCTGCCCGCTCGGCTGATCGGACACCGTGTCCCAACGGGCGGTGTCTGTGAGGTCGTTCTGCTCATTGACCGGGGAGAGAACACCTGGGAGTGTTTGGTCCGTCCCGGTAAAAAGCTGCGGGAAGGGGCAAAACTTTCCTTTGGCGAAGGGGAATTGACGGCAGAAGTCACCAAAGTCTTAGAAGGAGGCAACCGGCTCATTCAGTTTCATTATGAAGGCATTTTCCTGGAGATTTTGGAACACTTGGGTAAGATGCCGCTGCCGCCTTATATCAAAGAGGAATTGCAAGACGCAGAACGCTATCAGACGGTCTATTCAAAAGAGATCGGCTCTGCCGCTGCGCCCACCGCAGGTCTGCATTTTACCAAAGAGCTGCTGGAAGAAATTCAGGCCATGGGCGTGCAGATCTGCTATGTAACACTGCACGTTGGTCTAGGGACTTTCCGTCCAGTCAAGGCAGAAGACATCACAGATCACACCATGCACAGCGAATACTGCATGATCTCCCAAGAAACGGCGGATACCATCAACCAGACCAAAGCCAAGGGCGGCAGGGTCATCTGCGTTGGAACAACCTCCTGCCGTACAATCGAAAGCTGGGCAGGGAAGGACGGCACGTTGAAAGAGTCTGCCGGCTGGACCAGCATTTTCATCTACCCTGGCTATCGCTTCAAGGTATTAGATGGTCTTGTCACAAACTTCCACCTTCCAGAATCTACGCTCATTATGCTCGTCTCTGCACTGGCCGGGCGAAAGCATGTGCTGGCGGCCTATGAGGAAGCTGTGCGGGAGAAGTATCGGTTCTTCTCCTTTGGGGATGCGATGTTTATTTACGAATAAGGAGGACGGACTGTGTTTACACTGCTGAAAACAGAGGGCAAGGCCCGGCGAGGAGAGCTGACATGTGCCCATGGCACCGCCCAGACCCCGGCTTTTATGAACGTCGGCACCCAGGGCGCCATTAAAGGTGCTGTATCTGCCCACGACCTAAAGGAGATCGGCTGTCAAATCGAGCTCTCCAATACCTATCATCTTCATCTGCGGCCAGGCGACAAACTCATCAAGGAAATGGGCGGCCTGCATCGGTTCATGCGTTGGGATGGCCCAATTTTGACTGACAGCGGGGGATTTCAAGTCTTTTCACTGGCCAGTATGCGGAAAATCAAGGAGGAGGGCGTGACCTTCGCCTCCCATATTGATGGGCGACGCATCTTCATGGGGCCTGAGGAGAGTATGCAGATCCAGTCGAATCTCGGCTCTGACATTGCCATGGCTTTCGACGAGTGCGTGGAAAATCCTGCACCATATGACTATGTAAAGCAATCCTGTGAGCGTACCCTGCGCTGGTTACAGCGCTGTAAAGTAGAGCACGACCGACTAAACACTCTTCCGGACACGGTCAATCCCCAGCAGCAACTCTTTGGGATCAACCAGGGTGGTATCGTCCCAGATCTACGGGTATGGCACATGAAGGAGATCGCTAAGCTGGACTGTGACGGCTATGCCATCGGTGGCCTGGCAGTAGGGGAGCCAGCAGAAACGATGTATGAGATCATCGACGCCGTAGAGCCATACATGCCCACGGATAAGCCACGCTACCTCATGGGGGTTGGAACACCGGTCAATATTCTGGAAGCCGTTGCACGAGGCGTAGATATGTTCGACTGTGTCCTGCCCGCCCGAAACGCCCGCCACGGGAAGCTCTACACCTGGCAGGGGGCGATGAACATCAAGAACGAGAAGTATAAAAACGACGACCGTCCCATTGATCCTGCGTGTGATTGCCCGGCCTGCCGCTCCTTCTCTCGTGCCTACCTACGCCATCTGTTCGCGGCAGGGGAAATGCTGGGCATGCGTCTGGCCGTGATACATAATCTGCACTTCTATAACGAACTGATGGTGAAAATTCGCCAGGCATTGGAGGAAGGGCGATTTACAGAGTTTTATCACGAGTATAAGGAGCGCCTTGGAGCAAAAATTTAAGTTCTGAAATGCTCTGTTCAGCTTTTGAAAAAAGGGCTTGTCAAATCACAAAATTTCTTTTATAATAAAGAGAAAATTCATTTTGCAGCGGAGGGAATACACCTTGAAAATGGAAATTCTGATTATCGTCCTGATCGTGTTCTACATCGCCATTTTCTACTTCCTGAAAATGCGCCCTGAGAAGCAGCGCAAAAAGGAACAGGAAGAGATGAAGCGGTCCCTGAACCCCGGCGATCCCGTTACCATGATCGACGGTATCGTTGGTAACGTCTGTGCCGTGAAGGAAAAGACCATCGTCATCGAGACTGGCGCCGACCGTGTTCGCCTGGAATATGCTACCTGGGCCATCATGAATAAGGGCGCAGCGGTGGATCAGGCCGCCAACTGAATCCTGTCATAGAGAGATCCCTCTCCGCATAGAATCCAACAGATTCTTTACGGGGAGGGATTTTCCTATGGCAAAGAATGGGGAAGCCGCCGCAAAACCTGCGGCGGGACAGGGGGCGGGCCTTGCCTTGGCCATCTTATTGGGCGGAGGCCTTGGGGTCTTGCTCCTGTTGTTGCTGACCCTGCTCATTTCTGTGCTGGTCTGGAGCGGCTCTGTACCGGTAGTCACGGCTGGGATCCTGCTCACCATCGCTGCGGGGCTGTGTGCTCTGGTCGGCGGGCGGGTCGCTGTGAAGAAGGGGAGTGGCGGTTCCTTTCTGCTAGGCTGCGGGGCCGGGGCGCTGATCTGCTTGGTGCTGGTCCTAGTCTGCCTTGCCACGTCTGGGATGGATGGTTTTCATGAACAGTTTATTGGCATCCTGCTCATGACGCTGGCTGGGGGCTGTCTAGCCGGGTTGTTAGGAAAGCCTAAGAAACGAAAAAAGAAAAAGGCATGAGCAAGGTAGCTCATCACGCCCATCACAAAATCGCTGACAAACCAAAACAAGAAACCCGGAAAAAGGGACGAGACGCAGCACTATTGATCCTTGTCGCAGCATTTTTGACTGGAGCCGCTGTCGGATGTATTTTAGCTGGAAAATTAGCACCTAGCAATTTAGGAAATCTTCTTCAGCAAGCATTGAGCTCTCAAACACGTCCTGCACTCTGGCGAGAACTCTGGGCCGTCTTTCGATGGCCAATGGCAGCACTGATCCTAGGCTGTTTACCGATGGCATGGTTGACGCTGCCAGGGGTGTTTTTTCTGCGGGGCATGTTTTTGGGGTATGTTGTGCAAATAGTTGCTAGAGGCGTTGCGTCCCATGGATTCTTATGGGCCGGTGTTTTGTTTGGGCCAACTTGTCTGTTGGCCGTCCCTATATTTTTTGTGATCGGCTACCTTGGATTGCTGAGAGCCGCCGCGCAAACACCTGGACGCGCCCAGTTGCTCTTAGGCAGCGCAGTTTGCTGCGGGCCGCTGGCGCTGTGCATTTTTTTGGACCGGACTGTTGTGCTGAACCTGTTGGATATTTTACTGGCATCATTGGTGTCGGCATAACACTTGCAATTTGATCATTTCTTCGCTATAATAAAGCCAATTTCAGTTCGTATGCTCCCAGGGGGAGCATACGTTTTACCAACACCAACTTCGCATAATGTAGATTTTGCGAAGTTGGTGCATCTCAGAAAGGACACCTCTCTCAAATGGCTGATTACTGGAAAGAATCTCCTCCCATTTTACGGGAATTTCTCAATTACCACGAATCCATTCTCTCACACTCTGCGCAGACTGTGGATGAATACTTTTTAGACCTGCGCGGCTTCTTCCGTTACCTAAAGATGACACGCAATCCAGATCTTGCTGATGTTCCGTTTCAGGAAATCTCGATTTTAGATGTGGACTTGGACTTTGTTTCAAAAACCCAACTGTCTGAGATTTACGGGTTTCTGACGTTTCTTACTGGCGGCGGTGCGTTCGGCAAGGCCGAATCCACGACCCGTGCTAGAAAATGCGCTTCCATTCGTTCATTTTACAATTATCTCTGCGTCCATGCTCGCGTGATGACGGCCGACCCTACCCAGGCGCTGAATAACCCCAAGATGCGGAAATCCCTGCCGCGCTATCTCTCGCTGACAGAGAGTCTTCAGCTGTTGGAGGCCGTCTCCGGCCCCAATGAATTGCGGGATTATTGTATCTTGACGATCTTCCTAAACTGCGGTCTGCGGGTCGGCGAACTGGTTGGGCTGAATGTTCAGGATGTCCGGGATGATACGATTCGAGTGTTAGGCAAAGGCAATAAAGAGCGTCAGCTCTATTTGAACGAAGCCTGTCTAGGTGCGTTAGAGGCTTATATGGCTGTTCGGCCCGACCCAAAAGATGACCCTCGACACAAAGATGCCCTCTTCGTCTCCAGAAATAAAACGCGGCTCACAACACGGGCCGTGGAAAACATCGTCCACAAAGCCGTGCTGCAAGCCGGACTAGACCCCAAATATTCCCCCCATAAGCTCCGTCATACCGCCGCCACACTGATGCTGGATCATGGCGTTGATATTCGGACCTTACAAGATGTACTGGGGCACGAAAATCTTGGTACCACACAGATCTATACCCACATCTCTGACGCCAACCGAAAGCAGGCTATCGACGCCAATCCGCTGGCCCATGTGAAGAAAAGAACCGACTGAGATCACTCCAAAATGTGATCCAAACCTTGGGCAAAGATCGTGCGGACATGGTCATCGCCCAGGGCATAATAGACCATCTTCCCATCCCGACGGGCTTTGACTAGGCGTGCCTGTTTTAAGATGCGCAGCTGGTGGGAAATGGCGGACATAGTCATGCCAAGTTGTTGGGCAATGTCCCCCACACCTTTTTCATTTTCAAACAGTGCATATAAAATTTTGATACGGGTGCTGTCCCCAAAAATTTTATACAGCTCAGCCAAATCACTGAGCATTTCCTCAGTCGGTACGATATGTTTCTGTTCGCTGTGGTCATGGTCGTGCATAGCTCCATCCCCTTTACACTTGAATAATTGCTCAATTATAGATAGTATATACCCTTACGCCAAAAAGTCAAGAAAAACAACATCCCTCGGCCGCTTTTTTCTGTGGTCCTGAGGGATGTTGTTGCTTGTTTACACACTTATTCGTCTGTTTCCTGGCTGAGCTTTGTTAGTAGCTCTTCCAGAGTCAGGATGGGAATACCCAGCGTCTCGGCTTTGGTTTGCTTGCTGCCTGCGTTTTCTCCGGCCAGCAGGAACGTAGTCTTTTTGGAGACACTACCTGTCACCTTTCCGCCGTTTGCCTGGATGAGTTGGGCGGCCTCTTCCCTGCTCATATCCGGCAGCGTGCCAGTGATAACCACCGTCTGGCCGGACAGGGGCAGCCCCTCTTTGGGAGCTGTGACAATCTCTTGCTCCATATTCACACCGGCTGCTTTGAGTTTTTGCACCACCTTCTGGTTATGGGTCTGACGGAAATATTCATAGACACAATGAGCAGAAATAGGGCCAATGTCATTGACCGCCACCATATCCTCTTCGCTGGCGGTAGCCAGGGCGTCAAAGGTCCCGAAATGATTCATTAGCGCCTGTGCTGCAGATTTTCCAACGTTTGAGATGCCGAGACCCGTCAGCAAACGGTCCGGTGTATTTTTCTTTGCTTTCTCAATGGCAGCTAAGAGTTTGTCCGTGTTTTTCTCCTTGCCAATGATCCCCTGCTCGATCAGCGCCTCTCGATGCTGAGACAGAGTAAAAATATCTGATACATCGGTCAAATATCCTTTTTCGATCAGATCGTGAACATAAACCGCCCCAAATCCCTTGATATCCATGGCACTGCGCCCCACAAAATGGTCGATGAGGCGCTCTAACTGGGCAGGACAATTCAGATTGACACATTTTATATCCGCCGTATCCTCGACCCGCACAGCAGGCGAACCGCAGACAGGGCATACCATGGGGATTTGAAATACTGGCTCCCCTGCCGGCTGCTTCTCCGGAACCACCCCAACGCATTTAGGAATGACTTCACCGGACTTTTCAATGAGCAGTGTAGAACCGTTACGAATATCCAAGTTCGTGATGAAATCCTGATTATGAAGGGTACAGCGGGACACTGTTGTACCGCAGAGACGGACCGGTTCAAAAATCGCCGTAGGGGTGATCTTTCCCGTCCGGCCAACGGAAAGCTCGATCTGTAAGAGCTTCGTCTCTTTGCGCTCCGGGGGATATTTGTAGGCCACCTGGTACCCGGCATTTTTAGCGGTATCTTTCAGCTGTGCTCGCCGTGCTAGTTCATTGACTTTGATGACAGCTCCGTCGATGTCATAGGGCAAGGTGCCGCGCATCTCTCCAATCGCTTCAATGGCCTTCCAGATATCCTCTTTGGTCTTGCAGAGATACCAGTGGGCAATGACAGTCACGCCACAGTTCTCCAAATAGTGATACGCTTCCTCGTGGGTTTCTAAGGTTTTGCCGCGTATATCTTGAACATTAAACACAAAAAAGGAGAGCTTGCGTTCCTTTGTCACAGAAGCGTCCAGCTGGCGCAGTGTACCCGCCGCGCAGTTGCGTGGGTTAGCAAAGGTCTTTTTCCCCAGCAATTCCTGGCGTTCATTGACAGCATCAAAGGCCGCATTTGTCATATAGACTTCGCCGCGCAGTTCCAGATATTCAATGGGGTGCTTGAGTTTAACTGCAACATCATCAATGACTTTTGCGTTGGCCGTCACATCTTCCCCGAAATTCCGGCCATCCCCACGGGTAATGGCCGTGACAAGCTTGCCATTTTCATAGCGCAATGCCATAGAAAGGCCGTCGATCTTCGTCTCCACCAGGAAGGTGATCTCCTCCCCCAGCTTCTCCCGGCAATCATCGACAAAGTGGTCTACCTCTTCCTTAGTAAAGAGATCCTGCATAGACAGCATGGGCACCCGATGGGCCACTAGGACCCCAGCGGTGCGCTTGGCGCTCCCCCCCACTTTCTGCGTGGGGGAATCTGGCGTGATCAGCTCCGGGTGCTCCGCTTCGATCGCCTTGAGTTCCCGCATAAGGGCATCGTATTCCTGGTCTGAAATGGTGGGAGCGTCCTGGTTGTAGTAGAGATCGCTGTGGTGATTGAGCAGGGTTCGTAGCTCTTCTGCCCGTTTGGATGGCTCCATGGTCTTTCTCCCCTTCCAAAAATCAATGTCTTACCGCAGCAGCTCCTCCGCCGCCAGCAAGATACCTAGCTTACCGGACTCATAGGTCAAGCCGCCCTGCATATAGACCGTGTAGGGTGGCCGCATGGGCGCGTCAGCAGATAACTCGATGGAGGCACCCTGAATAAAGGCTCCCGCTGCCATGATGACCGGGCAATCATACCCCGGCATATCCCAGGGAACAGGGGTCACGTAGGAATCCACTGGGGCCCCGGACTGGATACCTTTGCAGAACCGTTCTACGGCTTCTGGCTTTTCCAAGTGGATCATCTGAATAATATCGTGACGAATGTCCTGAGAGGCCGGGTCTGCCCGATAGCCCATCAGCTCCATAACCTTTGCCGCAAACACAGCCGTTTTCGTCGCCTGAGCAACGGTATGGGGAGCCAGGAACAAGCCCTGATACAGTGCCCGATTATTTCCTAGGGAAGCACCGCACTCCCGGCCGATGCCGGGGACGGTCATTCGCATAGCCGCACTCTCCACCAGGTCTTTCCGACCGGCGATATAGCCGCCCATCGGAGCCAAACCACCGCCAGGATTTTTGATGAGAGAACCCATGATAAGGTCTGCACCAACCTGTGGCGGCTCGATTTTCTCCACGAACTCCCCATAGCAGTTATCGACCAGGATATAGACGGTGGGATTCACCGAACGAATGGCTCGGATGATCTCGCCGATGGACTTCACGGAGAGAGAGGCCCTCGTCGCATATCCACGGGAGCGCTGGATGAGGACTGCCTTCACATGCGCCTCCTGCACCGCCTGCACAATGCCGGGCAAGTCGGGGGTATCCTCCGGAGTCAGGTCTACCTGACGATAGGTCACACCAAATTCTTTGAGAGAGCCATTCCCGTCCCCTGTAATACCAATGACACCCTGCAATGTATCATAGGGTGCGCCGATGGCAGAAACCAGCACATCTCCGGGACGCAGTACGCCGTATAAGGCGCAGGAAATCGCATGGGTGCCATTGACAAAATTGATGCGGACCATAGCGTCCTCTGTTCCAAAAATATCGGCGTAAATTTCTCCGAGCGCTTCCCGCCCGATGTCATCGTAGCCGTAGCCTGTGGTCCCCTGAAAATAAGCTTCTGCGACCTTATGATTTTGGAAGGCTGAGAGGACTTTTTGGGTGTTATACTCCGCGATCTCGTCGATGCGGGCAAACTGTTCGGTCAGGGCTGCCTGAGCTTGCGCACCAATGGCGCGAACTCTCTCGCTGATCTGTAAAGGCATATCACATTACATCCTTTGTAATTTCTACTTTTTTCTCCGCAAAAGCCGTCATCAGGCGTACAGCGGCGGAGACATCTTCCAGAGAGACCATCTCCACTGGAGAATGAATATAGCGGCACGGGATCGAAATCCCACCTGTCTGGACACCTCCCCGGCTGACGTGAATCGCTCCGGCGTCCGTTCCACCGGCTATGAGCACATCTTTCTGACAAGGAATTTTACTTGACAGGCCTAGTTCTTCCAGTATTTTTACTATATTCGGGTGACAGATCACAGAGCTGTCCATGATCTTAATGGCAGCACCACCACCCAAAACCGTACTGCCGCGGTGGGTATCATCCAGCTCTTCTGCCGCAGTCACGTCCACCGCAATGCCATAGTCTGGATCAATGCCGTAGGCAGCGGGTTTGCTCCCGCGCAAGCCCAACTCTTCCTGAACAGTAAAAACAAAATAGAGGTCATTGGTATACTCCCGGATGTGGCTCATGGCATCCAGCATGACCGCGCAGGAGATGCGATTGTCCAGATACGGAGAAACCAAACGGGACTCCGTGGTAAAGGCAGGCATCTTAGAAACGGCTGTGTCGCCAATTTGGATGAGTCGTCTGGCATGGGCCTCATTTTTCGCCCCGATGTCTAAGTAGAGATCGTTCAGCGTCATATCTTTGACCGAAACATCCCGACGCAAAGAAACCACGCCGGACACACCATTCTTAAAGCGGAAGGGCGTATGCAGAATACTCTCCGGACGGATGCCGCCCAACTTACCAAAGGAGAGATAGCCTTTCTCATCGATATGAGTCACAATCAGTCCAATAGAATCCATGTGGGCAGCGAACATGACTTTAGGGCCGTTTCCCTTTTTGTGGACGATCAGATTTCCCAGCGTATCTACCCAACACTCATCGGCGTAGGGCTCAGCTAGCCGCTTTAACGTAGCAGCGATTTGACGCTCGTCCCCGGAGGGTCCGTGGCAGGCGTTCAGCATTTCGATCACAGACAGATAATCCATGTCGGTCACTCCTTCCTTCAGGCCATGGTGGCCACGGCCTGCAAGAAGCGGCGGGCTAAGGCCAGCATATGATTACAATCTTCTAAGGACGCCACGCTGGAGGGTGTGTGCAGGTAGCGCACGGCGGCCGCAATGCCAGCCACGCGCACACCGGCCTTGCTCCGCTGGATGGCAGAGGCATCCGTGCCGCCGGAGAGATACTCTTTGGTTTGCCAGGGAATTCTCCCCTGCTCGGCCAGGGAACGTAGCAGCTCAAAAAATTCCCGGTCGTAGACCGTCCCGCCGTCCATGTAGGGCACAACCGGTCCTTTACCAGGGGCACACACTCGTTTGTGGGGTGGCATATCAGGTAAGTCGGCGGCCGTCGTGCCCTCCAGGACCAAGGCAATGTCCGGCGTCACAGAGAATGCGGCACCAAAGGCTCCGCGGGTGCCTACTTCTTCTTGCACGGTAAAGACAAAGGTACAGTCCACGGGCAGGGGTTCCTGTAATAGCTCCGCCATGACAGCGCAGCCAATTCGGTCGTCAATGGCCTTGGCCTTTAAGAATCCATGGCCAAACTCCAAAATGTCGGTATCAAACACCACCAAATCGCCCCGGTAGACTAGGTCTTCCGCCGTTTCTTTGTCCTCGGCCCCGATGTCGATGTAAAAATCCTTGAGTTTTGGGACTGTCTTTTCCTCCTCCCGGCTGGTCAGGTGATAGGCTTTCAGGCCGATCACGCCGGGAACTTTCTTAGGGCCTACCAGAACCGGTTTGCCGATCAAAACACGGCGGTCAATACCGCCGACGGTATCGAACTTGAGATAGCCATCATCGGTGATGGCACGGATCATCAAGCCAACCTCGTCCATGTGCGCAGCCAGCATGAGCTTTTTACTGCCGGGGATACGGCCCTTTTTCTCAATGATAAGGTTTCCGATGGCATCCACCCGGATGCTGTCGGCGTGGGGAGCCGCCAGCTCACGCAGATAGTCCCGCACAGCGTCCTCTCCGCCGGAGACACCAGGCAGAGCACAGAGGGTTTTTAACGTATCAATCAGCAAGGAACTCCCCTCCTTCCTTGGACAGGTCCTTAACAAACGCAGCAAGCAACTGAGCGGAGATCTCCAAGTCCCGCAGGTCCAGCGTCTCGACCGGGCTGTGCATGTATTTCAGTGGAAGAGACAGCACGCCGGTGGCGATCCCCTCACGAGCGATTTGGACCCGCCAGGCGTTGGTCCCGCTGTGACCAGGCATCACATCCAAATCCCAAGGCAGATCCAGTTCGTTGGCTTTGTCCATAAAACGCTGACTGATCCAGCGAGTGATGTTGGAACCGATCCCGATGACGGTCCCCTTCCCAGCAGGAAATGTTTCGTCTTTGGGTCCATCTGGGGTGCGGGCGTGGGTCACGTCTACAGCAATGAAGCAGTGGGGGGCCACTGTAAAAGAATGGACCACCGCGCCACCGCCGTTGACCTCCTCCCGGCTGCTGCCTAGGATATAGAGATCTACATCCAAAGGGATCCCTTTCAGTAGCTCTGCCGTCCGCAGCAGAGTCACAAACCCCGCCCGGTCATCCATTGCCTTACCGCTGACCACCTCGCCTAGTAAAGGCCGGAAAGGGCCGCGGATCACAACAAAGGTCCCGATCAGCATTTCCCCTTCCTCTTGTGTCAGACCAGCATCGATGTACAGGTCGGACATAGGCACGCTCTTGTTGGCATCTCCCGCCCTCTGCACATGGGGCGGCAGCACAGCCACCAAACCGAAGCGGGGCGGGTCAGAGAGGATGGTCACTTCCCGATCCGGTAGCATTCTAGGGTCGATGCCACCCACCGGGCGGAAGCGTAGAAAACCGTCCTTGGCTCCGGTAATGACCAGACCTACCTCATCTAGATGGGCATCCAGCACCACGCGCTTGGCGTTTTCCTTGCCGCAGCGGCGGACACCGATGAGGTTGCCAAAGCGATCTCGGCTGATTTCATCCACCAGTGGCCGCAGCAGCTCCATGGCCTGTTCCAGCGTTTGCTGCTCCCGCCCAGAAGGACCTGAGCTAGCGCTGAGCGCAGCCAGACTTGCGCGAATATCCATAGACCCTCCTTACAGTTCGTTCACGATGGCCTTAAAGGTCTGGCCACGCTGGGCAAAGTTCTTGAAATGGTCGAAGGAAGCGCAGGCCGGAGAGAGAATGACGACATCGCCCTCTTCCGCTGCTTGGGATGCCTTCAAAACCGCCTGCTTAAAGTCCGGTTCCATAAGAATGGCCGGATGACCAGCTTGATAGCCCTCAGACTCGACCACTGCTTTTTGAATCTTTTCGGCGGTGTGACCGGTGAGGACCAACGTCTTGACGTGATCCTGCACTTCCTTCCCCAGGACTTCAAAGGGGATCTTTTTATCATAGCCGCCGGCAATCAGAATGACCTTCTGGTGGAAGGAATGAAGCCCAGCAATGGTCCGGGTGGGGCTGGAGGCAATGGAGTCGTTGTAATAGCGCACCCCGTTCAGCGTCCGCACCAGCTCGATGCGGTGCTCCACACCTGGAAATGTCTCAGCCGTGTGTAGGATGACATCATCGGGGACCATACCCTGAACCGCAGCGATGGCAGCCAGGTAGTTTTCTACGTTGTGCTGGCCTGGGATGAGGATGCGGTCGGTGGCAAACAGTGTGCGCTTTTGACCGTTCCCAGCCACAACGATCTTGCCGTTCTCCACATAGGTCCCCTCGGCCAATGTCGTCTGGCGGCTGAATTTCAGCACTTTGCCTGGAGCGCGGCCAGCCATTTCGTTGGTCAGTGCATTGTCCCGGTTGAAGATGGCAATACCACTCTTTGTCTGATGGGAGAAAATATTCTCTTTGGCCTGGGCGTACTCCTCCATGGACTTATGGATGTCCAGATGGTTGGGAGAAAGATTGGTAAACACCGCAATGTCCGGGCTGGCTTGGAGCGTCATAAGCTGGAAGGAAGATAGCTCCAATACCGCCACGTCCTCTGGGCGCATCTCCCCTGCTTCCGACAGCAGCGGTTTGCCAATGTTGCCGCCCAGGTGGACGGTATACCCAGCGTTTTTCAGCATCTCTGAAATCAGGGTGGTGGTAGTGGTCTTTCCATCGCTTCCAGTCACCGCGATGATCTTACAGGGGCAAACCTGGAAGAAAACTTCCATCTCCGAGGTCAGCACGCTCCCCTTCTCAATGGCCGCCAGGAAGGGCGGAATATCCGGCCGAATACCAGGAGAGCGGAAGATAATATCTTGATCCAAGCCATCCAGATATGTCTCACCCAGGTGAAGAATGGCGCCCATGGTCTCCAATTCTTCCGCCAGTCCCCTGAACTTCTCCCTGGGATTCTTATCACAGGCAGTGACATCGATCCCAGCCCGCAGCAAGGTTTTGATGAGCGGGGTATTGGATACCCCAATGCCGATGACGGCGACTCGTTTCCCCTGAAGGGAGTCAAGATACTGTTGTAGCGTAATAGCCATAGGCCCTTCCTCCTCACTCAAACAGGCGCAGGTGCGCCGAACTATAAAATACAGTTTATTATACGCCGAAGGCCTTGGAAATTCAAGATTTCTTTCCCATCCCTGGCAGAGAAAAAATTCACGTTCCTTGGCACCAAAAAACACCAAGCCGACCCATCCCAAAAGGACAGACCGGCTTGGCGTGATTAGGACACACGGTTTCAGCAAGGAAAGGTGTCAATGTTTGGTATGGCAATGGCTGGAGCAGTGCTCACAGCCGCAACCGCAGGAGGAGTTCCCCTGCTTTTTCTGGCGGATCATATAGCGAGCCACCGCCACAACGATCACCGCGAGAACGACCGACACAAGAATGGTGCCGCCATTGTTGGCGAGAAATTGTAACATAGAGATCCCTCCTGTCGTATTGTTATTATAGTATAAGGAAGTGTGTCTTGTCTAGTCAGCCCACAGAAGACTTCGCCTTAGTGTTGGTACGCAAGGTGTTAGCTTCTTTATAGGGGCGGACAAGCTGCATCACGATCAGTACGATGAAGAGAACGGCGAAGATCAGGCCAATCACATTCACGCTGCCGGAGAAGAGCAAACCCAGCTGATAGATGATGAGGGACACGATGTAAGCGAAACCACACTGATAGCCCACAGCGAACCAGAACCACTTAGCAGAGTTCATCTCTCTGCGGATAGCACCCATAGCAGCGAAGCAGGGAGCGCACAGCAGGTTGAAAGCCAGGAACGCATAACCAGCCAAGGGAGTCAGACCCTCGAAGTCCAGAACACCGAAGACGCCGACGACTTCTTCCTTAGCGACCAGGCCCATGATGGTAGCCACGGTAGCCTTGATGTTGCCGAAGCCCAAGGGGGAGAAGATCCAGCAGATAGCGCCGCCGATGATGCCCAGGATGCTGTCGCCCAGATCCATCTCAGGATCAAACAGGAACGCACCGTCCACAACACCGAAGCTGGAACCAGCCCAGATGATGATGGAGGAGAGCAGGATGATGGTACCGGCACGCTTGATGAAAGACCAACCACGCTCCCACATGGAACGCAGAACGTTGCCGACGGTAGGCCAGTGGTAAGCAGGCAGCTCCATAACGAAGGGAGCGGGATCGCCACTGAACATCTTAGTCTTCTTCAGCATGATACCGGAGATGATGATGGCAGCGATGCCCAGGAAGTAAGCACTGGGAGCCACCCACCAAGCGCCACCGAACAGGGCTGCAGCGATCAGGGCGATGATAGGCATCTTAGCGCCGCAGGGAATGAAGGTCGTAACCATGACCGTCATGCGGCGGTCACGCTCGTTTTCGATGGTACGGGAAGCCATGATACCGGGCACGCCGCAACCGCTGCCGATCAGCATGGGGATGAAGGACTTACCGGACAGACCGAAGCGGCGGAAGATACGGTCCATGACGAAAGCGACACGGGCCATGTAGCCGCAGGCTTCCAGAAAACCCAGGAAGATGAACAGGACCAGCATCTGAGGCACGAAGCCCAGGACAGCGCCCACGCCGCCGATAATGCCGTCCAGGATCAGACCCTGGAGCCAGTCAGCGCAACCGACTGCGTTCAGAGCATTCTCAGCCAGAACAGGGATACCGGGTACCCAAGTACCAAACTCAGAGGTATCAGGGGCATCTTCCATACCGGCGTCGTAAATGGCAGAAATATCATAGCCAGCCTCAGCCAAGGAGTCGGCATAGGAGCCATAATCCTCATCAAAGGTCGCGAAATCACCATCTTCGATGTCAGCCAGCAGGGCGTCAGCGCCAATGACGCCAGCGTCAACAGCATCCTGCACGGTGGAGATCATTTCATCGGTCCACACATTCTCTTCTGCGTACTCGTTGATGGCATCTTCGTACTCACTGGTACCCATCCCGAAGAGATGGAAGCCATCACCGAACAGGCCATCATTGGTCCAGTCAGTGACCCAGCCACCGACGGTCGTCACAGAGATGAAGTACACCAGAACCATGACAGCAGCGAAAATAGGCAGGGCGGCGAAGCGGTTGGTGACAACACGGTCGATCTTATCGGAAACAGTCATCCCGCTGGTCTGCTTTTTCTTGTAGCAACCCTTCAGGATAGAAGCGATGTACACATAACGCTCGTTGGTGATGATGCTTTCAGCGTCATCATCCAGCTCGGTCTCAGCGGCCTGGATATCATTCTCCACATGGTCCAGAACGGCCTTGGGAATATTCAGCTGGGCCAGCACTTTGTCGTCGCGCTCGAAAACCTTAATGGCGTACCAACGCTGCTGCTCCTCTGGCATATTGTGGACAACAGCCTCTTCAATGTGCGCCAGGGCGTGCTCAACGGGGCCAGCAAAGGTATGCTGGGGAACGGTCTTTGTGGAGGTGCAGGCAGCCACGGCAGCGTTGGCAGCGTCCATGATGCCGGTGCCCTTTAGAGCAGAGATCTCATAGACTTCACAGCCTAGCTCACGGGACAGCTCCTTGATGTCGATCTTATCGCCATTTTTCTTCACCACGTCCATCATGTTCACGGCAATGACCACGGGAATGCCCAGCTCTACCAGCTGCGTGGTAAGATACAAGTTACGCTCCAGGTTGGTACCATCGATGATATTCAGAATGGCGTCGGGGCGCTCCCCGATCAGATAGTTCCGGGCCACGACCTCTTCCAGGGTGTAGGGGGACAGAGAATAAATGCCAGGCAAGTCCATGACGATGACGTTCTTGTGTCCCTTCAGCTTGCCTTCCTTCTTCTCCACCGTAACACCGGGCCAGTTACCGACGAACTGGTTGGAGCCAGTCAGGGCGTTGAACAACGTGGTTTTACCACAGTTAGGATTGCCCGCCAGAGCAATCTTCAACTCTCTCTCCATGTCTTCTCTCCTTTGTTCCAAATTCTGCACAAGTTAGGCTTTCCTAATTAGTATCCCCTAACCTGTAGGGCGGAAAAAAGCGGGAAAAATCTTCCCACTGTTTCTTGCTGCGAATCGCGTGTTACTCGACCTCGATCATCTCTGCATCTGCCTTCCGCAGAGACAGCTCATAGCCACGGACTGTGATCTCGATAGGATCTCCCAGGGGTGCGACCTTACGAACAAAGATCTCGGCGCCCTTGGTGATACCCATGTCCATGATCCGGCGTTTCACAGCGCCCTCGCCATGGAGCTTGACTACCCGCACGGTAGAACCGATCTTTACCTGCTTCAGCGTGTTCATATCTCTTCGCCTCCTTTACACCATGATTTTCCCGGCCATCTCGCGACTGATAGCAATACGGGATTCCTTTACGTTGACAATGAGGTTTCCACCAATGGCAGAAACGACAGTAACCTCTCCCCCGACAACAAAGCCAAGGTCTTCCAGGTGCTTTTTTACCTCAGGGTTGCCACTTACCTTGCGGATCGTGTTCGTTTCTCCCGCTGCGGCTAAAATCAACGGCATCATTGCGTCCACCTCCTGTTTCGTAAAAGTCTTGTAAAACACCTCGTCGGCAGCACGAATTACTTACATTAAAAAGAATCTTAGCGCTCGCTAACCAGTGATATATTACAGCCTTGTTACTAAGTTGTCAATTATAAATTTTGCAGGCTTTCACTTTTTGTGTCTTTTGACAAAACATTTGCACAGGCTAATCGTTAGTGTATGCAAACTAACGAAATCTAACACTAACCCCTCCTATGTGTGCCTCTTGAAAATGAGCCTGAATTATGGTATTTTATTAGTAATATACCACCTAGTGGAGTGGAAAGGACGGTCCAACTATGCATTTACAAGAATCCGGAGAGATGTATCTGGAAACCATCCTCGTTCTTTCAAAGACCGGCAAATATGTGCGTTCTGTAGATGTGAGCGAATATATGGGGTTTTCCAAGCCCAGTGTCAGCCGTGCCATCGGCCTGCTGAAGACCGGCGGCTATGTGACCATGGATAAAAGCGGTCACCTAGAGCTGACCGATGCAGGACGGGCAGTGGCCGAAAACATCTATGAAAAGCACACCATGCTCACCCGCTTCTTAGTCAGCCTGGGTGTGGATGAAAACACTGCCGCAGAGGACGCCTGTAAGATGGAGCATGTCATTAGTGACACCTCCTTTAAGGCAATCAAAAAATACGCAGGCATGGAGTGATCTCGTTGCTATCTCCGCCTGTTCCAGAGCACAAAAAAGCTGGAAGACCTAGGGGATCTCCCCATAGGCTTTCCAGCTTTTTCTCATGTTATGTTGTCCTTCTGCTCGGCTTATTGAATCTTAGTAACAGGATAGTCCTGAGCTTCCACAGCCTGCTTCAACGTATCGTTGGGCACATCCGCAGAGAGCGTAACAACAGCGGTCCCCTTCTCGTGGCTGACCTGAGCCTGGGTCACGTTCTCTAAAGCTTCCAAGGCCTTTTTCACACGGGCCTCACAGTGGGTACACATCATACCTTCGATGGTCAGAGTCTTTTCCATAATTTCTTGCTCCTTTTTTGGTTGTATTTTTGCAGTTTCCAAGGAAATGGAAACAGGATCACGTTTTTTATCCTGGCTTGCATCGTGCAGCTTAAAGAGATTCAGCCGTAGGGCGTTGGTCACAACGCAGAAGCTGGACAGGCTCATAGCAGCTGCACCGAACATGGGATTTAAGGTCAGGCCCAAAGGGATAAACACGCCGGCGGCCAACGGGATCCCGATGGTGTTGTAAATAAAGGCCCAAAATAGATTCTGATGAATGTTTCGCAGCGTCACCCGGCTGAGCCGAATGGCGGCGGGTACATCGCTCAGGCGACTTTTCATCAAGACCACATCTGCTGCGTTGATAGCCACATCCGTTCCAGCACCAATGGCAATGCCCAAATCAGCCCGTGTCAAGGCGGGGGCATCATTGATGCCATCACCCACCATGGCCACTTTGCCATGCTCCTTGAGCTTACGGATAACCGCCTCTTTTCCGTCCGGCAGGACCCCAGCGACCACATGATCAACGCCGGCCTGCTTCGCGATGGCCTGGGCCGTACGCTCGTTATCACCAGTGAGCATGACCACTTGGATGCCCATGTTCCGCAGCTCTTGGATCGCCTGCGGACTGTCTTCCTTGATGACATCCGCCACGGCGATGATGCCAAGCAGTTGCTTTCCCTGCGCAAAGAAGAGGGGCGTCTTGCCAGCTTGAGCCAAGTTTTCTGCCGCTTCCTGCATTTGTTTTGGGACAGTCAGTTTTCGAGAAATAAATGCGTAATTTCCTCCGTAAAGCATTTTACCTTTACTATTTGCAACCAAGCCATTTCCAGCCAACGCCTGAAAGTCTGTAGCTTCTCCTGGTGTGATTTGTTTTTCCTCTCCGCACTGCAATATAGCGCGAGCAAGAGGATGTTCACTCTTCTGTTCCAAAGAAACTGCAAGGCAAAGCAAGTCTTTTTCCTTTACATCGCTTGCAGGTAGAATATCTGTCACCTTTGGCTCTCCAGCCGTGATGGTCCCAGTCTTGTCCAAAGCAACGATCTGCGTCCGTCCAGCGTTTTCCAGGGAAACAGCATTTTTAAAAAGGATGCCGTTCTTGGCCCCCATGCCATTGCCCACCATGATCGCTACCGGCGTCGCCAGACCCAGCGCACAGGGACAAGAGATCACCAACACAGAGATCCCCCGTGCCAGCGAAAAGCCCACATCATGGCCCAACAGGAGCCAGACTGCCGTCGTAATGGCAGCAATGGTGATGACTACCGGCACAAACACACCGGAAACTTTGTCCACGATCTTGGCGATGGGTGCCTTCGTGGCCGCTGCATCGCTGACCATCTGAATGATCTGGGAAAGAGTCGTATCCTCCCCTACGCGGGTGGCCCGGCAGTGGAGGAAGCCGGACTGATTCAACGTAGCCGCAGAGACACTATCTCCCGCTTCTTTATCCACAGGGATGCTCTCGCCGGTCAGCGCAGATTCGTTGACTGCACTGCTCCCCTCTTCGACCACACCGTCGACAGGGATATTCTCGCCGGGACGGACCACGAAGATGTCTCCGGCCTGAACCTGCTCGATGGGGACTTTCACTTCCTGACCGTTCCGTAACAGTGTGGCAGTTTTAGGTGCCAGCTTCATCAGCCCTTTCAGGGCATCGGTGGTCTTGCCCTTGGCGCGAGCTTCCAGCATTTTTCCTACTGTGATGAGCGTTAAGATCATAGCAGCGGACTCAAAGTAGAAGTCCATCATATACTTCATAACTCCAGAAAAATCTCCAGCTACCTGAGCGGCAGTCATGGCAAAGAGTGCATAGGTGCTGTATCCAAAGGCCGCCGTAGCGCCAAGCGCCACCAGAGTATCCATATTGGGGGCCCGGTGGAACAGACTGGTAAAGCCGCTAATAAAAAACTTTTGGTTGATGACCATAACAATGATCGTCAGCAGCATTTGGGTCAGCCCCATGGCCACATGGTTTCCTTCATAAAAAGACGGTAGCGGCCACCCCCACATCATGTGACCCATGGAGAAATACATCAACATGACCAGGAAGATCAACGATGCGATCAGGCGCCGTTTCAAAATTGGCGTCTCATGGTCGACCAAAGCCTCCTCGGCCTCTGCTGTTGTGGGAGCTTTTGCCCCACCGCTTTTTTGAGATGCTCCATATCCGGCGCGTTCCACAGCCTGAATGATCTCCTGAGGAGACGCTGTTCCTTCTACTCCCATAGAGTTGGTCAACAAGCTCACAGAACAAGCTGTGACACCTGGTACTTTTGACACTGCTTTTTCTACTCTAGCACTGCAGGCAGCACAACTCATGCCTGTAACACTATATTGTTCCATCCCATCAACCCCTTTTCTCTGTTTTTGCACTTTGGCATTTGGGATCATTTCATCAGTTTTTGCAAGGTCAGGACCAGTTCGTCAATCACCTCATCTCTCCCAGCCCGGATATCGCTGACCACACAAGTGCGAATATGGCTGGCCAGCAGATCCCGGTTGAACGCATTCATCGCAGCGGTGACCGCAGCAGATTGGACTAAGATATCGGGACAATAGGCGTCTTTTTCCACCATGCCACGAATACCTCGGATCTGGCCCTCAATACGACTGAGACGATTGAGGAGCTTTTTGACCTCATCCGGCGACCGCTCCTTGGTCTTGTGGCAGCAACAGCAGTTGTTTTCTTCCACAGTACTTCCCTCCCAGTTTCAAATACCCCCAAGGGGTATTTTTACAATATACCCCCCACGGGTATTTGTCAAGAGGGTCTTTACAAAAAGCTTGTGCCGAAACGGGAAAAGAATCCACGGAAAAGTTTTCATTGACGGAAGTTGGGTTTTCGTGTATACTGATACGGTATTCAAATGAATATCTACGGAGACGTATCGAAGTGGTCATAACGAGAACGACTCGAAATCGTTTGATCCGCAAGGGTCCGTGGGTTCGAATCCCACCGTCTCCGCCAAACGAAAAACCGTTGAGTTTCAAGGATTTCCTTTGACTCTCAACGGTTTTTTGCATGATGAAGGGGCCAGGTTCATCACCTGACCCCAACTTTTATTATTCTTTTCCCAATGCTGCACTCTTTTCGCAGGCAGCAATCACAGCGTCCATCATCGCTGCCCGGACAGAACGTTGTTCCAAAGTACGTACCCCCTGAATGGTACTGCCGCCTGGACTACACACCTCATTTTTCAGCTGCTCTGGATGCTTTCCTGTCTCCATGACCATCTGAGCAGAACCAAGCAAGGTTTGCGCTGCCAGCTGAAGGGCATCTGCCCTGGGCAAACCGCAGGCCACGCCGCCATCTGCCATAGCATCTATCAGCAAGTATACAAAGGCTGGGCCGCAACCAGAAATCGCGGTCCCTGCATCAATGAGTGGCTCCGAAAGATGGACCAGACGGCCGGACTGGGCCAGCAGTTCCAAGAATGCCGCCTCATCCTCTGGCTGGACACCGTTTCCGTAGTCGTACAAGATTACCCCCTGGCCCACTGAGACCGGTGTATTTGGCATGATGCGGATAACAGGGCAGGTCCCTCCCACCATTTCTTCTAATTGGGAAATGGTTAGGCCAGCAGCCATAGAGACAAGAATAGGTTTCGTTTCCCGCGCAGCTAAGACAGGTTGAAGCTCTTGTAAAACATCAGACATCAAATGGGGCTTTACACCCAAGAACAGGAATCGGCTCTTTTCTGCCGCCTCCGTGTTGCTGCCCCAAGAAAAGGAAAGTTGCTCCGCCAGTTTTTGGGCACGCTGTGGCGTCCGATTCGCTAAAATTCCGTTGTGGGTCACTTGGCTGACAGCGCGGGCTACTGCACTGCCCATATTGCCACAGCCGATCAGTCCAAAGGTATAGTTCATAAAAACCTCCTAAAATGGTAGACAGTTGGAAGGGATCGATTTGATTTTACCACAGTACAAAACCACAAACAAGGGAAGTCAAGGCATATAGAGGCAAAAAATCCCGTCAGAATGGAAAAAGCAGCAAGGGAAAGAGGAAGCCCTTTTGTCTCTCCCACCAAGGTTTGTGAAACCAAGAAGAATCACTCTTGCGTCTATGGAAAAGGTGGGGTAAAATTTAAAGGTACAGACAAAGGAGGCTTACCAAAGATGGATCAAAAAACCTTGCAAGAGATCACTCTGATTGACCGTACCGGAACCAACAGCACCAAGTGGGATGATCTCCGCGCCTCCTTTGGCGAGGATGGCTTGTTACCCGTTTGGGTCGCAGACATGGACTTCAAAACGCCACTGTGTGTGCGCCAAGCCCTTCACGAAGCAGTAGACCAGGGGGCGTTTGGCTATTATAAAATTCCGGAAACTTATCATCAGAGCATTTTAACCTGGGAGGAAACACGGCACGATGCCCACTGGAAGGAGTCTTGGCTTAGAACAACGTCTGGTGTAGTTACAGGATTGTTTCACGTACTTTCTGCAATTACACAACCTGGAGATGCTGTTTTAGTCCAGACACCAGTGTACTATCCCTTTTATCGCGTCATCGGTCATACCGATCGTCGAGCCGTATATAGTCCACTACGCGAAGAGAATGGTGTGTATACGCCTGATTTGGAAGATCTGGAACAGAAAATCACAAGGGAAAATGTAAAAGTATTTTTGCTCTGCTCCCCACATAATCCGGTTGGTCGTGTCTGGACAGAAGATGAACTGCGTGCTATGTTGAGCATCTGTCGCCGTCATGAGGTACAGGTCATCTCGGATGAGATTCACCATGATATTCTCATGCCAGGTCATCGCCATATCCCTGCCGTTAGCTTGTGGTCTGGTCCAAATCCACCGATTACTTTCTTTTCTGCCAGCAAAACATTTAACTTAGCCGGCATGAAAAACTCGATTCTGGCGATCCCACAGAAGGAAACACGCACAAAATTTGATGCTTTTGAACGCTCTCTCGGTACGAGCTCTAGCAGCACCTTGGATTACGTGGCAGTGACGGCCGCATTTACCAGTGGGGCTGATTGGTTGGACGGTGTATTGGCAGAGATTTTTGCCAACTACCAAAGTGTAAAGACGATTCTTTCTGATTTCCCTCAAGTAACGATTTCTCCTCTGGAAGGTACCTACCTTCTGTGGATCGATTTAGGAAAAGTCGTTCGTCGGGAAAACTTGCATCACTTCGTTCAATCAGACTGTGGCTTGGCACCGGACTATGGTCATTGGTTTTTCCCTGAGGGAGTGCGGGATGATACACATATCCGTCTAAATTTGGCAGCTCCCCAAGCTACAATCAAAAAAGCCGCACAGCAACTGGCTGATGGTATTCGCAAAAAATTGGCCGAAGCCTAATCAACATGTTATCCCTATCCCGGTAGGATAGACACCGGAAAAAATATGTATACCAAAAGAAAGGAAGCTCACAGCATGGAATTTCTACACACTGACAAAGCGCCGGCTGCGATTGGCCCCTATTCTCAGGCCGTCGAAACCAATGGGTTCGTCTTCACCTCTGGCCAGCTGGGAATCATCCCCGATACGGGTGCCCTGGCCCACAGCATGGCCGCTCAGACTGTTCAGGCACTGGAAAATGTCGTCTCCGTCTTGAAGTCTGCCGACCTGGCACTGACTAACGTGGTAAAGACCACCTGTTTCCTGAAAAACATGGAGGATTTCTCTCTGTTCAATGAGATCTATTCTCAGTATTTCAAAGACCATAAGCCTGCTCGCTCCTGCTTCGCAGTGGCTCAGCTGCCTAAGGATGCTTTGGTCGAGATCGAGGTTATTGCTACTCGATAACGGTCACACAGCCCTTTTGAAAACATGTGGAGAACGGTATGGAAAAGATGTCCATACCGTTCTTTTTCCAATTGACATTCAGAGCACATAGGTACATGATAGGCAGTAATAAAACTCCGAAGTTTCCACTCAGTTTTATTAAAGAAAGGAGCTCTCCTTTGATCGAAGATTATATTACCTCTCGTTTAGAGCCACAGATTCTTTATTATGAAAAACGCAGTGCCCTATTTCGTCGAGAACACAATGCACTGTCGATTCTCACGCTGTTTCTTATGGCGTCTATCCCATTTCTCACGCTTTTGCTGGAACTTTCCTCTGGTGTTCGGTTCGCTATTGCAGCAGTGGGAATCGCTACATCCATACTATCTGCGATTCTTTATTTCCACAACGCAAGAGAGCTATGGAAATCGTACCAGGAGACAGCACAAGCTTTATATGCTGAAAAAGAAAAATATCTTTATAGCGCAGGTGCTTATCAAACTTTCGATTCACAAGCAGAAAAGGATGCACGTTTTGTAGAGACTTGCGAAGCAATTATCAGCAGAATAGAGCAATAAATCGTCAGGATCAAGCAGCTCCGGTAGGTTTTGGTATGGCGTAATCTGCATACTAAGTACAACCATTTTTGACGGAAGCCAGCAACGAAATTTCATAATCTTAAAAATTCCTGGATGAAAAACTTGTTTTTTGGCAAAGTCGACAGAGTTTTACAAATCTCAGAGAATTGGTTGACAAATGGCCTGGTCAGTTCTATAATACGCCCATAAAGGCAAAGGCGTCTTTTCAGTGATTTCTGAAGAGGCGCCTCTGCCTTTATTTTTAGTTTTACGTGAAAAGAAAGGGTGTTTTACCATGGCAACTGTACCAGAATATTTTGGAAGTTTGGTCTTCGATGACAGAGTAATGAAAGCCAATCTGCCCGCAAAGGTCTACGCTTCCCTGCGCAAGACCATCGACGAAGGCAAGACGTTGGATCTCAGCGTGGCCAACGCAGTGGCATCCGCCATGAAGGACTGGGCAGTGGCCAATGGCGCGACCCATTTTACGCATTGGTTCCAGCCCCTGACCGGTGTCACAGCTGAGAAGCACGACAGCTTTATCGCACCTTCCCCTGACGGAGGGGTCATCATGGAGTTCTCTGGAAAGGAACTTATCCGCGGTGAACCGGATGCCTCTTCTTTCCCCTCCGGTGGCTTGCGGGCAACATTTGAGGCCAGAGGCTACACCGCTTGGGACCCCACATCCTATGCCTTTATTAAAGAAAAGAGCCTGTGTATTCCCACTGCATTCTGCTCCTACGGTGGTGAAGCATTGGATAAGAAAGCTCCCCTGCTGCGGTCTATGGAAGCCCTGAACAAACAGGCACTGCGTATTCTGCGGCTGTTCGGTAACACCAAAGCTAAGTATGTCCACACCTCTGTGGGGCCTGAGCAAGAGTACTTCTTGGTAGACGCCAAGATGTATGCGCAGCGCCGGGATTTGCGTTTCACTGGCCGTACCCTGTTTGGAGCCAAGCCTCCCAAAGGACAGGAGATGGACGACCATTACTTCGGCTCGATCAAGCCTCGTGTTGCCGCCTATATGGCTGATCTGAACGAGCATCTCTGGAAGCTTGGTATTTTAGCAAAAACGCAGCACAACGAAGTTGCACCTGCACAGCATGAGCTGGCCCCCATTTACACGACCACCAATGTAGCCGCCGACCACAACCAGCTGACCATGGAGATCATGCAGAAAGTTGCTTTGAAACACGGCTTAGTGTGTCTGCTCCATGAAAAACCCTTCGTAGGAGTCAATGGCAGTGGCAAGCATAACAACTGGTCTTTGGCAACTGACACCAATGTAAATCTACTCTCTCCCGGTGAGACGCCCTATGAAAACGCACAATTCCTTCTGTTCCTCTGTGCTGTCATTCAGGCAGTCGATGATTACCAGGATCTGCTGCGAATTGCGGTAGCATCTGCCGGAAACGACCATCGTTTGGGTGCCAATGAAGCACCACCTGCTGTGGTTTCCATCTTTCTGGGTGATGAACTGAACGCTGTTCTGGAAGCACTAGAAACCGATACACCCTATGAGGGGATCGAAAAAATTCAGATGAAACTCGGCGTTGATGTCTTACCCAAATTCAGCCGGGACACGACCGATCGGAACCGCACCTCCCCCTTTGCCTTTACAGGCAATAAATTTGAGTTCCGTATGGTTGGTTCCTCGGACAGTATTTCTTGCACCAACATTATGTTGAACAGTGCTGTTGCAGAAAGCTTGAAAGTTTATGCAGACAAGCTGGAATCCAGCAAAAATTTCGACGCCACGCTTCACGACCTGCTCCAGACAACGATTCGGGAACACAAGCGTATCATCTTCAATGGCAACGGTTATGATGATGCCTGGATCCAGGAAGCAACAGAAAAAAGAGGTCTGCTGAACTATCGCACTACGCCTGACTGCCTGCCTCATCTGCTGGATGAGAAAAACGTAAAGATGCTAACGGGACAAGGTGTCTTTACAGAGGCAGAATTGAAGTCTCGGCTTGAGATTTCTTTGGAGAACTACTGCAAAACGATCGTCATCGAAGCCAACACCATGGTCAGCATGGCTAGAACGGAAATCGCTCCCGCCATTGAAGCTTATCTCACGGAGATTGCAAAGGCAGCGATGACCAAAAAAGAACTAGACCCTACGTTGCCTCGTACTTATGAAACGGAACTGATCCAAAAGCTCTCTACTCTTACTGTGCAGATCGCCGCACGCACAGACGAATTGGAGCAGGCTGTTTTGGACCTGGAGCAGGCTGAGTCCATGGAACAGGAAGCCTATGCTATCCGCGACAGCATCCTGCCCAAAATGTGCCAGCTGCGTCTTCCCTGTGATGAAGCGGAAACTCTAACGGCTAGAAAGTACTGGCCCTTCCCCACCTATGGCGATTTGCTGTTTGGTGTAAACTAACCATTTATTTTCCCCCTTCCACAGAAAGTGGAAGGGGGACAGAAATTTTTAACCTTTGAGCAAATGGAGGTATTCACGATGTGTTCGATTATGGGATATTGCGGCCCGGATTTTGACCTGGCCATGTTTGAAGAAGGTTTCTCCCGTACAAAATCTCGAGGCCCAGATGACAGCCGGATCATCAATACAGGGGATGGCCTTCTGGGATTTCATCGACTGGCGATCATGGGACTGACACCTCTTGGAATGCAGCCTTTTCATTTGGATGGCAGCTATGTGGTGTGCAACGGTGAAATTTATGGCTTTGAGCAGCTAAAAAAAGAGCTGGAACCAAAGTATACCTTTCAAAGCGATTCCGACTGTGAGATCTTGCTTCCTCTTTACAAAGAGTACGGCGTAGACATGTTCGCAAAGTTGGACGCTGAGTTTGCCTGTATTATATACGACGGCGAAGCAAAGGAGTACATCGCCGCCAGGGACCCCATTGGCATCCGCCCGCTGTATTACGGATACGACTCCAATGGGGTCATCTTATTTGCCAGCGAAGCAAAGAACCTAGTTGGTCTGACCGATCAGATTTTCCCCTTCCCTCCCGGTCACTACTACAAAGGCGGAGAGTTCATCTGCTACCGGGATATTGCCAAGGTCGATCAGATCTGTCATGATGATCTAGAAACAGTATGCCATAAGATCCATGACAAGTTGGTGGCCGGTGTAGAGAAGCGTCTGGTGGCAGACGCTAAAGTGGGTTTCCTGCTCTCCGGTGGTTTAGACTCTTCCTTGGTCTGTGCCATCGCTGCCAAAAAAAGCAAAGAGCCGATCCGCACCTTTGCCATCGGTATGAGCGAAGATGCCATTGACTTGAAATATGCCAAGCAAGTCGCAGAGTATATCGGCAGTGATCACGCGGAAGTCATCATCACCAAAGAAGATGTTCTTGAGGCTCTGGAAACCGTTGTCCAGCTGCTGGGCACATTTGATATCACGACCATCCGAGCCAGCATGGGCATGTATCTGCTGTGCAAAGCCATCCATGAGACAACGGATATCCGCGTACTGCTAACCGGAGAAATTTCGGATGAGCTGTTTGGCTATAAATACACGGATTTTGCACCGGATGCCGCCGCCTTCCAGGCGGAAGCCGTGAAACGTATCCGAGAGCTACACATGTACGATGTCCTGCGGGCCGACCGCTGTATTTCTGTCAACTCACTGGAAGCACGGGTCCCCTTCGGTGATCTGGACTTCGTACAATATGTGATGTCTGTAGATCCAGAGATGAAGCTGAACAAGTACAACAAGGGCAAGTACCTCCTGCGCCATGCGTTTGAAGACGGTGATTACCTGCCCCATGAGATCCTGTGGCGGGAAAAAGCCGCGTTCTCCGATGCAGTCGGTCACTCCATGGTAGACTACTTGAAAGAATATGCCGAAGGGTGTTATACTGAAGAGGAATTCGAGGCAAAGCGTCAGAAATACACCCACGCACAACCCTTCACAAAAGAGTCTCTTTTGTATCGGGAGCTATTTGAAAAATACTATCCCGGCCAAGGGGCCATGATCGTGGATTTCTGGATGCCCAACAAAACATGGGAAGGTTGTGACGTGGACGATCCTTCTGCCCGTGTATTGTCCAACTATGGGGAGAGTGGCGTATGAGAACAAAGTATATTTTTGTGACCGGCGGCGTTGTTTCTGGCTTAGGCAAAGGTATTGCTGCAGCCTCTTTGGGCCGCCTTCTGAAGCAAAGAGGGCTTCACGTCAGGGTCCAAAAGCTAGACCCCTACTTGAATGTCGATCCTGGTACCATGAGTCCCTATCAGCACGGAGAGGTGTTTGTCACTGATGACGGCGCTGAAACAGACCTAGACCTGGGCCACTATGAGCGCTTTATTGACGAAAACCTGACCTTCAACTCTTCTGTCTCCTCTGGCAAAGTGTACTGGAACGTCCTGAATCGAGAGCGGGCAGGCGACTACCTTGGGGCGACTGTTCAAATCATTCCACACATCACCAATGAGATCAAACGCAACATCTATTCCCTAGAAGGGCCTGACACAGATGTCGCAATCGTAGAGATCGGAGGTACTGTGGGTGATATTGAGTCTCAGCCCTTCCTAGAGGCCATTCGGCAAGTGGCGGCGGAGCGTGGTCGGCAAAACGTCATGTTTGTTCATGTTTCTCTCATCGTGACCATTCCTGGCTCTGGAGAGCTGAAAAGCAAACCGACCCAGCACTCTGCAAAAGAACTGCTTAGCTTAGGGATTCAGCCAGATGTCATCCTCTGCCGCAGTGACGATCCGATCCCTCAGGACATTTTGGATAAAATCTCCTTATTTTGCAATATCCCCAGTGACCATGCGATCCCGAACTTGACAGCAGATCTACTCTATGAGGTTCCGCTGATGCTGGAGCGGGAAGGATTGGCCGACGTTGTTGTTCGTCGGTTGGGCTTGATTTGTCATGCCCCGGATTTGACAGAATGGGCAACGATGGTCCATCGAGCAAAGCATGTCCACGGCGAAGTCACGATTGCTCTAGTGGGTAAATATGTAGCGCTTCATGATGCTTATCTTTCCGTTGTAGAAGCGCTGACCCACGGTGGGATCGAAAATGATGTGAAAGTAGAAATTCGCTGGATCAACTCCGAAGACGTTACAGACGAGAATTCTGCCCAGCTCTTAGCCGGGGTCCATGGGATTTTAGTCCCCGGTGGTTTTGGAGATCGAGGGATCGAGGGAAAGATCTCCGCCATTCGTTATGCCAGAGAAAATAAGATCCCTTTCCTGGGGATCTGTCTTGGAATGCAGATGGCTGTGGTCGAGTTTGCCCGCCATGTCTGCGGTTTGACGGGAGCACATTCCTCTGAGCTAGACCCGAAGACCCCCTACCCTGTGATCGACCTGATGCCAGAGCAAGTCGGTATCACAGCCAAAGGCGGGACCATGCGGCTGGGTAGCTATCCCTGTCGCTTAAAAGAAGGGACTATGGCAGCCTCTATTTATGGGACATTGGATATTCAAGAGCGTCATCGCCACCGTTATGAGTTTAATAATGACTATCGGGATACACTCACCCAAGCAGGTCTTGTTTTATCCGGTTTGTCTCCCGATGGACATCTGGTGGAAATGATCGAACTGCCAAGTCACCCTTGGTTTGTGGCAGGGCAGTTCCATCCAGAGCTGAAAAGCCGCCCCAACCGGGCCCATCCCCTCTTCCGTGGTTTTATCCAAGCAGCAAAGCAAGCCCAAGCAGCAGAAGGAGAACAGGCATGAGTATTCATGAAGAATGTGGCGTTTTTGGTGTCATTAGTCCGCAGGTAACAGACGTAGCTCGTTTGGCCTACTATGGCTTGTATGCTCTGCAGCACCGTGGGCAGGAAAGTTGCGGTATTGTCGTGAACGATGATGGTCTTTTCGCTTCTCATAAGGATTTAGGCCTCGTCAGCGAGGTATTTCACGCAGAGGCTTTGGATCGGCTTCCCCAAGGAACTATGGCTGTTGGCCATACCCGGTATGGCACCACTGGGGGCACCAACCGAAGTAACTGTCAGCCTATTGAAGTAAATCATCAAAAAGGCCACATGGCCATTGCACACAACGGCAATCTGAGCAATGCTGCTCAGCTGCGGGATGAGCTGGAACTTTCCGGTGCTATTTTCCATACTACCAGCGATACGGAAACAATTGCTTATATCGTCACCAAAGAGCGCTTGACAGCTCCTTCCATTGAGGATGCACTCAGCGCTGCCATGAATAAGCTAGATGGGGCATACTCTTTGGTGTTGATGTCTCCACAAAAGCTCATTTGTGCCAGAGATCCCTATGGATTCCGCCCTCTTTGTTATGGAAAAACGCCGGATGGAATGTATGTCGCCGCCTCAGAAAGCTGCGCCTTGACCGCCATCGGCGCAGACTTTATTCGAGATGTCGAGCCTGGTGAAATTCTCGTTTTCAGTAAAAATGGGATCACCTCTCGGCGGGAACACTGCGGAAAAAAGCCTCATCATCGATGTATTTTTGAATACATCTACTTCTCTCGTCCGGATTCCATCGTCGATGGCATTTCTGTTCATGCAGCTCGCCTAAAAACAGGCCATATTCTGGCAGCAGAGCATCCCGTCGATGCTGACATTGTGATCGGTGCACCGGACTCCGGTTTGGATGCTGCGCTGGGGTTCAGTCAAGCCTCTGGGATCCCTTATGGGATCGGTTTGATCAAGAATAAATACATTGGCCGCACATTCATCTCTCCCGGACAAAATCAGAGAATGAATCAGGTCCGTATCAAACTCAGCGCCGTCCGCGCCAGCGTAGAAGGCAAGCGTGTGGTTTTGGTTGATGATTCTATCGTTCGCGGAACCACTAGCGGCCGTATCGTGAATCTACTCCGAGAAGCCGGTGCGAAAGAAGTTCACATGCGTGTGGCAGCTCCGCCGTTCTTAAACCCCTGCTACTATGGTACAGACATTGACAGCCAAGAGAATCTGATTGCCTGTCACCATACCGTCGAGGAAATTGCACAGATCATAGGTGCTGATTCTCTTGGCTACCTTCCTGTTGAACGATTAGGGGACCTCATTGACAGCCATGAATATTGCAGTGCCTGTTTTGACGGACATTATCCGACTGACATCCCAACGGATACACGAAAGGACCGTTTTGAACGGAAACTATCTGAAAGCGGGAAATGATCTCATCAAATTATCCACCCAGATACCAGATAGAGCACCGTAGTACCTACCACAGGTAACACCAAAAGTGGCAAAGAAGTCCGAGCATAGTTTACTGCTTCGATTTGGGCCGCAGAGCAGGCCAAGGTCGCTTCTGCGCCGAAGAAACACAGATGGGAACCTGCTGCTGTAGCAGATATGATAGCTGCCGCAGTCAAGCCGACATCTGCACCGATCGCCTGCGCAATGGGAATGATAACAGGAAACGAAATCGCACAGATGCCCCAAAAGTTTCCCGCCGCTACAGCCAGAGCCGTTACCAATAAAAATACCGTTGCTGGCAGGAGCCAAGGAGCGATCGACGCTTTTGCCGCTCCGATCACATAATCCGGCATTCCCAAAAGGTTGTTGATGTCCCGTAGGATAAATGCGCTGGTCACGATGAACAGCACCCCGATCATATCTTGAAATCCAGACCGTACTTTATCTAAAAATTGTCCCGGAGTCATTTTACGCTGGGGAAGATACAACACAGCACAAAAAATCAAACAAGCCAGGGTCCCATATAAGATTTCGCCGGTAGCAATGGTGATGGCTGTGACCAGCACCACAGGAAGGAGAAAATTGGCGGCCCTGGCGTTTTTTTGCTCATGTTCTGTGCCATCTGCTTGTAGTTCACAGTTTTCTGTTCTCCGGTACGCTTGTTTCATCGGTCCAAAAACAGGGATGATCCCCAAACTAAACAGCAGCACACAAAGCAACTCCAGTAAAGGATAAAAGAGCAAGGGCAGCAAACCGACAAAGGTCCCGATCCCCTCTTCCGGGTTACAAACGCCTGTGGCGGCTAGCTGGCTGATCATAAAGACACCCCAGGTAGAGGTCGGCACGATGACACAAATGGAAGAAGCCGTTGCATTGCTCACATAGGCAAGCATCTCTCTGGGGATCCGGTACCGATCTGTTGCTCGCCGCATGGCATTTCCAACGGATAAGATGGACAGCCAATCATCTACAAAGACAACAATACCCAGAAGCCAAGTAGCAAACAAGGTGCGCTTTGCTCCCTTACATAATTTTTCGGCCAAATAGGTAAATCCTTGGATACCTCCGGATGCCTCAAACAGTGCAACCAAACTGCCGAAAAATCCGCATACCAGCACCAGCCAGATCCAAAGATCACTTCCCATTACGCCATACACAACATCGAGCCAAGGTTTTGCAAAACCGGCGCCATACAACATCACAGCACCGACCACCGTTCCTGCCAGCAAAGAAAGCGCTGTGCATCGGGTGATCAAAACCAATGCGATTACGACAGCTACGGGTAATAAACTCGCAAGACCATATCCGTCCATAGGGTTCTCCTCCTTCGTGTATCTCTTTTCACTATCATATAAAAAAATAGTAATAGACGTCAAGCATTCTGTATAAAAACGTCCCATTTCCAGTTAAGTTTATCTGGAAATGGGACGTTTTCAATTTTTATAAACAAGAAGTTACCTTATCGTGTGCTCTTGTCGTAAGGGATACCCTCTGCCTTCGGCGCACGAGAGTTCTTCGACGTAAAGGCCAACACGATCAGTGTAATGAGATACGGCAGCATCCGGTAGAAGTGGGCGCTGATGCCCAGGTCGGCCAAGAGATAGACACCGTCCCCATTGATATCGATGCTGGAGTAACTAGCAGCCACACACTTGAACAGGCCAAATAGCAGGGAGGCTCCAGCAATATTCAAGGGTTTCCAGTTGCCGAAGATCATGACCGCTAAGGCCAAGAAACCGAAGCCGGCCACATCGCCGTTTGCCGTGCAGTTTGCCGTGGTCAGGGAGTAGACAAAGCCACCCATGCCTGCCAGCGCACCGGAAATAGTCGTGCCTGCGTAGCGCATTTTATAAACGTTGATCCCCAAAGAATCCGCTGCCTGCGGATTTTCGCCGCACGCCCGCAGACGCAAGCCGAAGCGCGTCTTATACAGCAGGATGGACAAAACGATGAAAAGCAGGATACAGATATACGTGGCCAGATAGGTCCGGTTGATAAATGTTTCGCCTAAAGGCCCCATACTCTCCATTCGGCCGTAACCAAACATGGTCTTTTTAATCATAAACCAGCTGGCGGAGTCGCCATCTGCCATCTGCAAGGTGTTCTGATTGGCGATCATGCGGATCAGGAAGAGAACCAGAGCCGGAGCCATCAGGTTCAGCGCTGTACCGCCGATGGTTTGGTCTGCCCGTAAGTTGATGGAGGCAAAGGAGAGCAGCAGGGAAAAAATGGCCCCCATCATCGCCGCAATGACCATCGCCATCAGCTCCAAGCCCTGTAAGGTCGCATAGTCCCCGGCGGCTTTAGCCGCAGCAAAGACTTCAGAGCCTTGCATGGTCCGCACGAATAGCACACCGATAAATGCACCAAAGATCATGATACCTTCCAAAGCCAGGTTGATGATACCGCTTCGCTCAGCAAATACACCGGCCAGCGCAACGATCATCAGGGGAACGGCATAGATCAAGGTTTGCTGAATCAGAAATGTCATGCCTCATCCCCTCCTTTCTCCGGTTCCACAGCTGGTCCGCTGTCTACCGGTGGCAGGTTGGTCTGCTTACTGTCTGGGGCAACGGGAGCGTTCTTCTTTTTCCGGCCGCTGATCAATGCCTTAATGACCAGAGAGAATGCACTCAGATACACAATCACGGCAATGATCACATCTGTAATATACTCGTTGTATGCAGTCAGGTTGGTCAGCTGCAGACCGGAAATATCCAGCATGGACATAAAACAGCCCGTAAAGATAACGCCAATGGGGTTGTTGGCCGCCAGCAGAGCAACTGGGATGCCATTAAAGCCTGTATCCGGCAGAGACTGATACGTAGACCAATAAAACTCCGTGTTTCCGGACAAATAATACAGAGACGCACCGGCAGCCGCCAAAGCACCGGCAATGGCCATTGACAGCACAATGTTTCGTTTATCTTGAATTCCCGCATAGCGAGCTGCATGACGGTTTGCACCACATGCCTTGAGCTGATAGCCCAAAGTCGTCTTGTTCATCAAAATAAACATAGCAACTGCAAACAAAATGGCAATGATGATCCCCATGTTTACCTGAGAGTTTGGGAAAATTTTATCCAGCCCCATCTTAGGGGTTGCAACACCGTTAAACGTAGTTTTGTAGATATAACCTGATTTGGTGTTCTCCACCATATTTTTGAAGTTACTAGCGTCAAACGCCCAAGTGACTAGGTTTGCAGCCAACCAGTTCGTCATAATACAGGCTAGAACTTCATTGATGTTCAAAAATGCCTTCAACAGGCCGGGAATCGCGCCCCAAATCGCACCAGCTAAACAGCCACCCACGAAGGCAATAATCCAGATCAAGCCAGCGGGAACAGATTCTGAGGGAATACCAAGCGCCAGCATCAGCGTAGCCATAGTACCCATTAAATACTGTCCCGGAGCACCGATGTTGAACAGGCCAGTCTTGAATGCCACCGCCACAGAAAGGCCCGTCATAATGAGCGGCGTCGCGCGGAATAGCATATTGCCTAGGTTCGTTGGATTAAAGCCAAAGGTCAGCGTACCTGCCGCGGTTCGTCCCGTGCTGAATAAGCCACCGAAAATCAAACGGATGCCTTCCCACGCACTTGCCATAGAGAGGTCTTTGCTGGTGGCAGCCACAATCAGCACTATGACACAGCCGACCGCCATACCGATAAGAATAGAGAGGATGGAAGCTAGGATGGAGCGGGCGGAATCTGTTTTTCTCCATTTGGAAAGCCAGGTTCTCATATTGCATCTCCCCCTTCCTCATCTCGCTTTGCGCCGGACATGTACAAGCCCAGCTCTTGGATATTGGTTTGTTTGGGGTCTAGCTGGCCCACGATTTGTCCATCATAGAGGACTAGGATACGGTCAGAAAGGCTCATGACCTCATCCAACTCTAAGGAGACAAGTAGCACCGCTTTTCCCTTATCCCGCTCTGCAACCAGCTGCTTGTGGATATACTCAATGGCACCAACGTCCAGGCCGCGGGTCGGCTGGACGGCAATGATCAGAGGCTTGTCCCGGTCTAATTCACGGGCAATGATCGCCTTTTGCTGGTTGCCGCCGGACATGCTTCGTGCGATGGTCACTGGCCCTTGGCCGCTTCGGACATCGTATTGCTCAATAAGAACGTTGGCATATTCTCGAATGGCATCTTTTTTCAAAAATCCAGCTTTTTCAAAACGAGTCTCTCGGAAACGTTGAAGGACCATGTTCTGCTCCAAGGTAAAGTCCAGAACTAAACCGTGCTTGTGCCGATCCTCTGGAATATGACTCAAATGCTTGAGGCGCTTACGGATCGCACTGTGAGAAATCTCTTCCCCGCAAAGGTTGATCGAACCAGCAGAGCATTTTTCCAGGCCTGTCAGGCCAAAAATCAGCTCACTTTGACCATTCCCATCGATGCCTGCAATACAAACGATCTCCCCTGCACGGACCTGGAAGCTAATGTCTTGCACCGCATCTTTTTTATGCGTCTTAGACGGTACGCGCAACCCTTTTACGTCCAGGACCACTTCTCCCGGCTGTGCCGGTTCTTTGGAAACCTGCAACTGGACTGGGCGACCTACCATCATGTTGGACAGCGCTTGCTTATCCGTGTCCTTTGTTTCTACAGTGCCAACATACTTTCCCTTTCGCAGCACGGTGACACGATCGGAGACCGCCATGATCTCGTTGAGCTTATGCGAGATAAAGAGGATAGACTTTCCTTCTGCGGTCAGGTTTTTCATAATCTGCATCAACTCATCAATTTCCTGGGGCGTAAGCACAGCGGTAGGCTCGTCGAAAATTAGGATCTCATTATCCCGGTAGAGCATTTTCAGGATCTCTACTCGCTGCTGCATACCGACTGTGATGTCCTCCACCTTGGCATCCAAGTCAACTCTCAGGCCATAGCGGTCTGAAAGCTCAGAAACCTTCTGCCGGGCCTTCTTCTTCTGCAGAAAACCAAGCTTAGTGTCCTCTGCACCTAGGATGATGTTGTCTAGAACAGAGAAGACATCGATCAACTTAAAATGTTGGTGGACCATACCGATCCCAAGCGCAGTTGCGTCGTTTGGGTCTCGAATCGTAACAGGGGTTCCGTTTTTACGGATCTCCCCTTCTTCCGGCTGGTACATGCCAAACAAGACAGACATGAGCGTCGATTTACCCACACCGTTCTCACCCAGCAGGGCATGGATCTCTCCCTTTTTTAATTGAAGGGTGATGTCATCATTGGCTTTGATGCCTGGAAACTCCTTGGTGATGTGAAGCATTTCAATCACATACTGAGAGGCGTTCTCCATTCCGTCACCTACTTTCACTCTTTTCTGACCAACACATGGCCATAACACAAGACAGTATTATACTGACTTCTTCCAAAACTTGCAAGGTTCCTGCTTAAAAATGCATAGAGAAAATTCTATCCGTTAACTTTCCCACGAATCCAGTATTTGATGCTTGCCCTATGATTTTCTAATAGGTACCCTGCGGTAATTGGGTGCGTTCTCTTCTTCGGCGCAAGAAAAGAAAATCATTATACTTTTTTAATCATTCTTTAATATCTGCTTTATTCCGACAAAAGATTTCATTGCTATACTAAGGCCATCAAAGAAATGATCCCGAATTTCCGGGATAACTTATTGTAATAGGAGGAGATACCATGCGAGTTCTGATCTTGACTGGACGTTTCGGCATGGGACATATCGCCGCAGCGCAAGCTTTACAACAGGAAATTTTGCGAGAAGATCCTACCACTGACGTTACTGTGTTGGACGTCATTGAAACCTGCCTGCCACAACTGCGCCACTTAATTTATGGCTGTTTTGACTTTACTGTGAACTATTGTTCCGGTGTTTATAATGTTCTCAACCGTGTTGCTGGCCGGTATCCCCGCGCTCCCATGCGGCGGGCGATGATCCAGAAGGTGACACAACTTCTAGCGGAACACCAATCTGATTTACTGATCTCTACCCTGCCCATGTGTTCCCAATACATTTCCGATTATAAGCAGGTCACCGGAGACCCAATTCCACTTTACACCTACATCACTGACTTGGACGCCCACAATGAATGGTTGGCTCCTGGCACAAACTGCTACTTCGTCGCCGCAGAATCGACCCGTCAGCAACTGCTTCGTCTGGGAGTGCCTGGGGATTGCATCGTTGTCAGCGGCATTCCCGTCCGAACGGCGTTTCAGCGACGTCGCCACAAAACTTTGCGCAAACAGCGAGAAGTTTTGATCATGGGTGGTGGCCTTGGACTCATTCCTCACGCAAAGTCTCTCTTTGATGCGTTGCAGGCAGAGCCGGAGGTTCATGTAACCGTCATCACAGGTAAGAATGAAACAATGCGGCGGGAATTATCCGAAGAATACCCAGACTTTACGGTGCTTGGTTTTACTGATCAAGTGGCCGATCACATGCGGCGGGCGGATCTTCTACTCACCAAGGCCGGTGGCATGACAGCCTTTGAAGCCATCCACACAGGTACCCCACTTTGCCTGCTGGACCCCTTTTTGATGCAGGAAGAAGCCAATGCAGCGTATATAGAACGCGAGGGGTTCGGTATCGTTCTACGGGATAAGGAAACCGCCATCCAGCAGATGCTGGCACTGCTTCGTAACCGGGATATGCTCAACGACATGCGTCAGCGCATGGCAGTAACACTGCGGAGCTTGGACCAAATCTCTGCCCTGGACAAGTTCTGGGAAAGAAGGCAGGCAGCATGTTGATCCCTTGGATCTTATTGGGTGCTGCCGTAGCGGCAGGAAGCTACGCCTACCTACCCTCTGCTTGGCGCAAAGCGCGGCATTGGATGCAGTGTGCAGATCGACTCCAGCCAAATGTACTTTATCTGACTTTTGATGATGGTCCCGACCCAGAAAGTACCCCCATTCTCTTAGACCTCTTAGCGAAATATCAGGTCCACGCTACTTTTTTTGTGGTGGCAAATTCAGCGCAAAAATATCCTGAGTTGATCCATCGCATGCAAGCAGAAGGTCATCATATTGGCTTTCACTCTAACGCACACCACAGTGCCTATCTAATGCCTCCTACAAAAACCAAACGAGACTTTCAGGAAGGACTTTCTGCGTTACATTCTGCTGGGGTGTCGTCCAAACTGTTTCGTCCGCCTTGGGGCGTAGTGAATTGGGAATCACTGCGACAAATTCGTAAGAACAAACTACAGACTGTCCTTTGGGATATTATGGCTCAGGATTGGCAGGCCAATATATCTGCAGAAGAGATTGCCCGCCGTCTGGACGCAAGGACCTGGCCAGGTGCCGTGATCTGCCTCCATGACGGTCGCGGCGCACCTGGGGCAACTCTTAGGACGATCCAAGCGCTCCACATTCAGCTTCCGCGTTGGAGAGAGGCCGGTTTTATTTTTCTCACATTGGAGGAATGAGCTATGGAGCGGACCGTCACTCGGCTTTCTTGGAAAAAGGGGCTTTTCTGCGCCTTTCTATTTGCAGGACTATTGGCTCTGACTGCTTTTTTATTTTTGAAAGACCAAGACCTAGGTCAATTACTTCGTGTCTTGCGGCAGACTCACGTTCCCTGGTTGATCGTCGGGGGTAGCTGCATGGTTTTCTTTTTTTGCTGTGAAGCTCTAAATATCCAACGAGGTCTCAGAATATTCGGCTCCCATGCGCCCTATCGGTCTTGTTTACGATATGCCATCACCGGTTTTTTCTTTAGTTCTGTAACTCCGTCTGCCTCTGGCGGACAGCCCATGCAATTGTACGACATGTGCCAAGACGGACATAGTCCAGCGCATGGAACACTGGCTTTGCTGACAGAATTTTTCTCATTTCAGCTGGCCGCTGTGGCAATTGCTCTGATCAGTTTTTCCCTCTATCAAAATGAAATCCTTTCCTTGCGTCGTGAAGTGTGGCTTCTTTTTGTCGTTGGAAGCGCTTTGAATGTAGTGGTCGTTCTTTTACTAGCCGTCGCAGTCTTTTCACCGAAAATCTTACCATCGCTTTGGCGGTGGCTCATGAATTTGACCCAGAAGCTGTTTCCCCATCGAGCAGAACAGTGGCGGTGCTGGGGTGAAGTACAACTCTCAGAGCTACATCAGTGCGCAGCGCGTTATCGAAAAGAACGATCGACGCTGCTCAAGTGTTTCTGTACCTCGTTTGCTCAAGTAGCAGCCTATCACAGTATCCCCTACTGGATCGCTCTGTCTCTTGGGGTGACAGGACAAAGTCCATGGGAGATGATTGCATTGCAATCGATTCTATTTCTCTCTGTGTCATCTCTTCCGCTTCCAGGTGCAGTTGGATTGTCAGAGGGTGGATTTCTGGTTTTCTTTCGTGGTGTTTTTCCAGCAACTATGCTGTCTGCTGGAATGATGTTGAGCCGGGTGGTCAGCTTTTATTGCTTTCTGCTCTTAGCTGGCGTGTTTGTTGCCACTCGCACGGTGTATTCATTCCGAACACCACTGCACAATAACTGATGTTGATAAGTTCTACCAATATACGGCTTCGTACCATTGTGTGTAGCTCGGACGTTATGGAGGTTAAAAAATATGTATAGAATATATATTGCACTTATCATGTTCTTCCTTCAACCATTTATTTCATCTTTGTTATGGGAAATGGTTCTGTAACCTCCAGCTTATTGATGGATGCAACCCAGATGAAACGATTATAATATATGCTTGTAAAAACAGGAAGGACACAGCAGTTAAACTGGTATGTCCTTCCTGTTTTCGTATTATTGCTCGGCCCGGTACGCATCAAAGCCAGAAGAAGCGATCTGCTGGCCATCCGTGGTAATAAATAAGGCTTCTACTCCATCTAAGCTTTCTACGAGAGACATGCCATCTTCCGAGCCTAGAAGGAGACAAGAGGTAGACAATGCATCCCCCTGTGCGGAACTGTCCGAAAGGATCGTAGCGGAAGCAAGTCCTGTATCTGCCGGGAACCCGGTAAACGGGTCTAAGACGTGATGGTACCGCTTTCCCTCATAGATAAAATATCTCTCATCTATGCCAGACGTGACAATACTTTTTCCTGTTGCCTGAATCAGGCCAGCCAAGGTTCCCTCTGCCTGGTTCGGGTCTTGGATGCCAACGGTGAAGCTCGTATCTTCAGTTTTGCCGCCAATCAGGAGAATATTTCGACCCAAATCTAAAATGGCGTGCTCTACGCCCTGTCCTTCCAGTAGGGCCTTTATCTGATCCGCAATATACCCTTTCGCAATTGCGCCGAGGTTGGCGATCATGCCCTCTCGGCTCAGATAAGCTTTCCCTTCTTCAATCAATAAATCGTCGCTGCTGATGAAAGGGAGGACTTCTTCCAATTCTTCCTGTGTAGGATAATGTCCTTGACCATCGTGAATATCCCAAAGGTCGATCAGTGGACCGGCGGTGACATCAAAATGACCTTTCGACAGAGTGTAATACTCCTTGGCTAGGCGAAGAACTTCTTCTGTCTCCGGTGCGATAGCCACCCATTCTTTTCCAGCTGCTTTGGCCAGTTTATCCAAGTCGCTGCCCTCATGATCTACGTTGAGCAGATCCTCTAGACGGCTGATCTCCTCAAACGCTGTATCGATCGTTGTTTCGTCGGTCCAATCGTATAAGGTGATCGTCACCACGGTATCCATAAGAAGTGTCGTTTTTTGAACGGTCTGCTGTTCTTTCGGGGTGCCACAGCCAGCAGTAGAAAGCAGCAGAAGTAAACTCAAACATAGCGCGATCAGTTTTCTCATGGTGGAATCTCCGTTCACAAAAATTCAGTGCATCCCATGATAACATATTCCTATCTTTGGTGCAAGCACAGAAAGACAGGCAAACTTTTCTTCCATCGTGCATAGAGTTTGAAACAGCAGGATACAGGGAGGTGGAGCATGAGAAAGCAATGTCTCACCCTGCTAGAAGGACTGATTTTGTTTTTGATGGGTGCTTCGCTATTTCTCTACCCAACCCAAAGCGCCCAGGGTGCCAGAGTAGGGGTGAATTTATGCCTGGAACTGCTGATTCCTTCCCTGTTCCCTTTTTTTGTATTGTCTTCGCTCTTTATTGCCACCGGCTTTGTGCAGATCTGCTCGAAACCAACGGAGGGCATGATGCGTCGGGTATTCGGTGTAAGTGGCCCAGGTGCCGCCGCTTTTTGTCTTGGTTTGATCGGCGGTTACCCCGCTGGGGCCAGGGCAGTTGCGCAGCTGGTGGAGCAAAGCGTTTGTTCACAAAAGGAAGCTAGGCGATTATCTCTGTTTTGTAATAACTGCGGTCCAGCTTTTTTCCTCGGTGCTGTTGGAATCGGTGTATTTGGCCAGGAAAATGTGGGGTTTCTTCTCCTCGCCGCCAATCTAGCTTCCGCAGTGAGCATCGGTATTTTTGCCAATATCTTGTTAGGGAGCACAGAGAGATCTCCGCCACAGTCCTCTTCCGCAATCAAACGGACCTCGCTGATCAATGTTTTCCCGGATTGTATACGGAGTTCGTTTTCTGCAACGCTAAACGTATGTGCGTATGTGATCCTCTTTTCCGTCATTTCAGCTCTAGCTGACCATACGGGTCTACTTCCCGCTCTGGGAGAGTTCCTAGGCGATCTTCTTCCCTATACGGATAGTGCGTTACTAAGCCGTAGCCTTTGCATAGGACTCTTAGAAATTTCTACGGGCACCGCAGCACTCCAAGGAAGCACTTCCCTCTCCGTTTCCTTGCCTCTAGCTGCCTTTCTGCTGGGGTGGGGAGGGTTCTCTGTTCACTGTCAGTCGCTGCCTTTTTGGCGGCAAGCAGGCGTGCAGATGTTGCCCTATCTAACAGCAAAACTGTTACAAGGTGTCCTCTCCGCAGCTTTTACGGTACTTGGGATGCATATCCTTCCGCTTTCTCAGCCCACCATGATGTCTGCAGAATATATCTGTCCGTTTACTCTACCCAACTGGGAAATCATCGCATTGTGGGGACTTGCCGGTATTTATTTTTTCTTCTTCCCTCAAAAAAACAGTAGAAAGGATAGCAAAGACAAGGTATAATAAATAATATAATATAAGAGGGAGGTCATCCCCATGCTATTTACCAAAAAAATCGATCCAAGCTGTGCTTATTGCCAGCGAGGCAAACCCATTACATCGGAAAAGGTGCTATGTCCCAAAAAGGGCGTCGTCACCGTAGAAACTTCCTGCGCTTCCTTTCGCTACGATCCGCTCAAACGGGTTCCGCCTCGCCCTATTCTTCCGGATTTCAGTAAGCTGAGGGACGAAGATTTCACTTTATGAAGAATACAACCTAGCCGCGTTTGCAAAAGCGTTCTGCTTTTGCAAACGCGGCTTTTCATCGGTTAATCTTCTGCGCGAATTGCCCATCGCATTTTTGTCGACTTTGCCCGCGGGTTCTGAAAACATTCCTGCGCAGAAGGGCGAACAACCTCTTTGGCTACCTCTCGATAGACACCTTGACGAGCCAAGGCCTGGAACGATTTTTTTACCAGCCGATCTTCTCCGGAATGGAAGGTCAGCACAGCTACTTTCCCACCTGGCTTGAGAACAGAGGGCAATTTCTCTAAGAAACGATACAAAACCTCGAACTCGCTGTTCACGTCAATCCGTAGGGCCTGGAAGGTCCTCTGGCAAGATTTTTTTACCACTTCTTTCCGCTCTCTCTGCGGCAAAAAGGAAAGCGCTTCTTCTACGGTATCGGCCAGTTGGCGGGTCGTTTCTATCGGCTGATGTTTTCTTCGTTTTTGAAAAATTGCTTTTGCAATTTCCTGCGCATACGGCTCGTCAGCATTTTCTACTAACATCGCTGCAATTTCTTCCCGATTCAACTCTCGTAAACGCTGAAACGCAGGTTCTCCGCTGGTAGGATCCAATCGCAGGTCTAACGGCCCATCCTGCTTAAAGGTAAAGCCACGCTCTAGGTTATCGATCTGCATAGAAGAGACCCCTAAGTCTGCCAGCACAAAATCAAATTGCACGCCCGGTGCAACTTCATCCAGCTGTGCAAAATTCATCCGCCGAATCGTCAAAATATCCGGCCCATAGCCGGCTTCCTCCAATCTGGATCGGGTCTTTTCCGACTCGATTGGATCTACATCCGTGGCATATAAATGTCCCTGCCCTTGCAGCTTTTCCAGCATCTTTCGGCTGTGTCCTCCGTACCCCAGCGTAGCGTCCAGACCGATCTGACCAGGCTGGATATTCAGAAATTCTAAAATCTCATTCACGCAAATCGGAATATGCATCCCGGCCGGTGTTTTTCCGCTCTGAATAATCTTCTCGACATCCTGCTGATATTTCTCTGGATTCAACTCTTTATATTTTTCTCGGTAAGAACGAGGATGGGTTCCCTTATAGCGTACCCTGCGCTTGTGTTCTTTTTCTTGTTCCATAAAAACATTCTCCTTGCTAGCTTCTAATAGCTTGCCATACCTGCAAACTTCTCTTCCCCTTATATCATAAACGTCTGACCGTTGAAGTAAATTTCATGCACTTTATCCCGATAAGGTATGCTGCAGGGAAGCGCTTTTAAGCGTTTAACGATGGAAAATTCCTCCCAACTATGCATAGGAAACACGGTTTTAATTTCTAGGTGTCTCATCCACCAATCAAAACCCCACCAGAAAGCATCCTCTTGCCGTGGATCCAGCACGAGAAACGCCACATCGATCGGGATTCCCTGGAGTTTCGCACACTCTGTTTTGAAGTCTTTCTCCATCGCTGTATTCCAAGCCTTGGGTTCTTCTTGCCAATGCCACCATTGCAGGTCTCCGGCGTGGAACAATGTTTTTCCCTCAGCTTCTACGAGAAAGGCAACTCCCGCATCCGTAGAGCGATAGGTCTTGATATGCAGGCCATCTAACGCAAGGGAAGAACGAGCTGGCATACGAAATACATGATCCTCCTGAATGCCAAGGTCAGCTTTTCGTTTGGCGGACAAGCGAATACAGGTGGCCAAGATATACCAGACATTGTCCATTCCAAATCGAGAAAAAATTTCCGGGGAATAGTGGTCTCCGTGATGATGACTGGCAAAAACATAGAGCGGCTTGGTACGATCGATTTTCGGAAGATCACCACCATACCAATCAAACAACAAGCTGCACCGCTCCAACTCCACCAAGAAAGCACTTTGATAAATAAAGGTCACCTTCATAGTATATTCTCCTTACAAACAAGCTTTGATAAAGCGTTGCAGTATCGTGCATACTTCGGCCCGTGTTGCCGTTCCAGAAGGGTCTAAGCGGCCATCATCCCGTCCAGCCAAGATCCCCTGCCCCACTGCCCAGCGCACAGAATCATTTGCCCAGGAAGAGATATGATTTTTATCTTGAAAGCTTGCCGTGGAGCCTGTTCCTGGATCCTGCTGGCCCAAGTAGGACAGCGCATAGTTGCGCAGCATAACAGCAAGTTGTTCTCTTGTAACGGGTGCAGCAGGCGCAAATTTATTTTCTCCGACGCCATTGACAACGCCAGCCCCCACCGCCCAGGTAACTGGAGTACTATACCACTGGCCAGCAGGTACATCTGTAAAGGGGACATTCGCCGTCATAGAAGGACTGTCTGCCAGCCGATAAAGAATCGTCGCCAGCATTGCCCTAGTCACCGATGTTTTAGGGGCAAAAACATCCGCACTGACACCGCTGAGCAGACCGCGTTTGTAAGCATACGTGACATAACTATAGTACCAGTCCGTGCTGGATAGATCCGTAAACGGAGTCACAGAAGCGCCAGCCGTGTGGATCGAACTGTTTCCCTCTACAGCGAGCTTTGCAGTGTCAGAAAACATCGTAACAACTGCGGTTGCCCCTTCCCCTACCAGGTAGCGGTGCCCAGGTATAAGCATCCCCTGAGAAGATGCCGTTCCTGTCGTCACATCTACCAGTTCTCCGTGAGAGACAGAGGCTGTGGCGCTTCCAGCTGTCAGCAGAATCACAGAGCCTTGGTGAAGCGTAACAGTATCGTTACGATGTTGTGTTTTCATGGTCAAGCCAACACTGCTTTCTGATGATCCTTGCGTCACTTTCTCGACCACTTTCTGATAGGAGGCAGAAACAGAGGTCTCGACTTTACTGTCGATTTGTTGGAGCAGTGCAGGCTGAAAGGTTTCTTTTAGATACTCCAAAGAAATCAAAGGGTCTGATTGGCTTCCCCCGATCCCATAAGCCACACCAGCACCCAAAAGCAGAACCGCCGCAATTCCCCCCACCAACTTCTTTTTATTCATGTCGGTGCCCCCAATCCTTCCGTGTTGTAGTGCCCAGTTTACTGCATTGCGGCAAAAAAGTCAATCGCGCTGGACTGGCTCAACGCATAGACTAAAGGGAAAGGAAGTGTTTCCTATGCTTCATTCTGGCATCTTGCTTACACGGGTCTTCACCAGCCGTGGGCAGCTTCCCGTGGAAAATGCTGCCGTCTCTGTTGTCTTGCATAGCGACAGCGATCGTCATACTCTGTTGAACATCCAAACCAGCGACCGCAGCGGCAACACACTGCCTACTACGATCGAAACCCCTGGGGTGCAAAACAGCCAGTCTCCCGGCCAAGAAGCTCCGTTTACCCTGTGCGACATCTGGGTCGAGCACAGCGGATACCAACCGCTTACGATTCAAAACGTACAGATATTCCCAGGTATCACCAGCATCCAAGACCTCCCCCTCCTCCCCATGACTGAAGCTGGAGAGTATGCCGTTGAGCAAGTAGAAATCACCCCCCAAGACCTATAAGAGAGAAGGTGCTTTATGCCAATTACTGTAACACCATACATCCCAACAAATATCACTGTACACTTGGGCCCGCCAGACAGCCCGGCAGAAAATGTAACCGTACCTTTTCGGGAGTATATTAAAAACGTAGCATCCAGCGAGGTCTACCCCACTTGGCACCCAGCCGCCTTGCGTGCAAATATTTTGGCGCAAGTCTCTTTTGCACTCAACCGAATCTACACAGAATTTTATCCCAGCCGTGGGTACGATTTCAACATCACTTCATCTACAGCGTATGACCAGAAATTTATCCATGGGCGCAATATTTTTGACAGTGTCAGTGAGCTGGTGGATGATCTGTTCAACGATTACCTCCGTCGACAAGGTTATGTGGAACCTTTAGCTGCCGGTTTTTGTAATGGAACAACGTCTACCTGCAATGGTCTGTCCCAATGGGGGAGTGAAAATCTGGCGCAGCAAGGGCAAAGCTCTGTCGAAATTGTACACCACTACTATGGCAGTGATGTTGAAATCGTTGTCGATGCACCGGAACAGGACATTCGCTACTCTTACCCAGGTACCCCTTTGCGGGAGGGCGATATTTCGCCAGAGGTGCAAGTAGCCCAGGTAATGCTCAACCGAATTGCAGTAGCTTATCCTGCGATCCCCCAGATCCAACCCGTAAATGGTGTCTTTAGCAGCAACATGGCCAATTCTGTCCAGGCTTTTCAGCGGATTTTCAATTTAACAGTGGACGGGGTCATCGGCAAAGCCACCTGGTACACCATGGTTTCCCGTTACACTGGGGTCCTGCGTTTATCTGAGTTGGCCAGCCAGGGTCAGACCTTTTATAAGCTTGGGCTCTCCTATCAAAATACCATTTCCTATGGGCAACAGGGAGAGAGCGTATCCCTCTTACAATACCTTCTGGCAATACTGGGGGAGTTTTATCTCTCCATTCCCAGTGTAACGATCGATGGTGTATTCGGCAGTGAAACGTATCGAGCGGTCAAAGCGCTTCAGCGGGACGCAGGGCTAGAAGAAACTGGCGTTGTAGATGAAGCCACATGGAATGTCCTATTAGACCGTTTTCTCTCCATCGATCGGACGGTCCTCAGTAACCCTGCTTTTTTCCCTTATGAAAGTTCTTCTGGAGAAGTAACGCCTGCTGTTTTGTACGATTATTTTTCACAAAACATGGGGCAATTCCCCGGTGTCTCCCTGGAGCTGGGTAGCAGCGACCGAGAAAGGAGTGCACCATGAAGCACTATATTCCAGCCTCCTTCTCTCAGGGACCGGTCACATCTTTACAATCCATGCTACGAGCCATCGCCTTCGTAGAGCAACAGTTTCCGGTCATTTCGGCAACAGGGCTGTTTGACGAGGATACACTGGAAGCAGTGCTTCGTTTTCAAAAGCAAAACTACCTGCCAGTCACTGGCATCGTGGATGAAGAAACTTGGGACAGCATCGCATCTGCGTTTATCAATGCCTATCGCCAGCTTCCACCGGTTTCAGTCCCGCCCTACGCTTTGGATAACCGCTCCATTCATCCGGGTCAATCTTATCCCGCGCTGTACCCGATCCAAGGGATGCTCAACGGACTGTCCAGCGTGCTGGATGGAATCACAGCTGTTGCTTCTACCGGAAGCCTGGACCCAACCACAGAGCAAAATCTGCGCCAGGTACAGCACAGCGCCGGTCTTCCGGAGAACGGGGCTCTCGACCGAGCAACTTGGGAAGCCATCGTTCGTTTGTTCCGTACATTTCTTCCTCAGCAGCCGGTGCGCTGCATTGATGCTTTTGATGGGAACCATCAATAAAAATAAGAATCTCTTGGCCCTCTTGCGTCCTACAAAAAAATGAGGTAAAATAGCTATCGAAAGGGTGTTACGACCCTTTTGTTCACACACAACAGAATAGGAGAATACCGTGCAAAACTATTACGAAAAAGATGTTCTCATCACCTCTACTTACGCAGACCGCCGGTGTGAAGTGGGAATTTTTCAAGCAGGTATCCTGATTCAGGATGCCATGACGGAATTTTTTCACCAATATGATTGTGATGCCATTCAAATGTCTCGGACGCATCAAGCCGTGTGGGCGATTGCCCGTACCAAGATTTTCATGGATCAGGATATTCTGTGGATGGACCGAATCAGAATTAAAATCTTCCCGGTCAAAATCTCCAACGTCGCTATTCACTTAAATATCCTCTTTGAGAGTTTAGATGGACACCCACTTCTTCGAGCTCGGCAGGAACTGTGCGCCATTGATTCCGTGAACCATACCCTCCGCCGGATCGACACCACTCCCTTCCCTATGGATCTGCTTACCATGGAACCAGTGCTTACCACGCCTTGCCGCCGGATGAAGCTGAAACTCGGACCAGAACACCAACTCTACACGCACACCGTCCGCACCATGGATACGGATATGAACCAACACATGAACAACACCAGCTACTTCCGCTTGATTTTAGATACACGTCCCTCGTCCTTTTGGGACACTTGGAAGGTACAAGAATTTGACATTCATCATGTCAACGAGTCAGTGGAAGGGGAAGAACTTCAAATCTGTTGCCAGGAAGAACCTGGTGCATTATCTGCACAGATCAAACGAGGAGAAACAACCCTCATCAAAGCTTTCTTACTTTTGAGCAAAAGAGAATCAGCATGACTTTTTTCAGCAGCCCGGCAAAGCTTTGCCGGGCTATTTTTCTCTAAAAAAGGGGAAAGAAAAACCAGACTAGCAGTTGCAATCCTCAGAAAAATCCGCTACACTGAAAACAACACTTTTTGCCATGGGATATTTCCCACAAAAGGCAGATGGAATTATCCAAAATCTGGGAGGATGAAGTAATGAAACGATCCAGAAAGCTCCTTTCCCTGCTTTTGGCGGCCACCATGACAGTAAGCATGGCTGCAACCGCCAGCGCCGCCTTCTCTGATTTCACCGACGTGAAGGGACATTGGGCAGAGAAAACTCTGAACCAAGCCTACAGCGATGGCATTCTCAAAGGCTCCGGCTCTAAGACAATGTCCCCCAACAGCAGTGTTACCACCGCACAAGCGGTGACAATGCTTTGTCGGGTCTTGCATGTGACCGGACAAGGTGATACCTCTTCCCTACAGATTCCACAGGGCGCTTGGTATACCCAAGATGCAGCGAAGGCTGTCTACGCTGGCCTGCTGGACAATCGCGATGCCGGGCAATTGGACCAATCCATTTCCCGGAAGGACGCTTTTATTCTGTTTGACAAAGCGTTTCAAATCGCAGAGGCCCAGCCTGATTTGACCGTTCTGGATCAATTCCCAGATGCCACTTCTCTAACTGGACAATCCCAGAGAGCTGCTGCCGCATTGGTTGAGGCTGGAATTGTTTCTGGCAGTGACGGAAAGTTACAAATTGACCGTCCCCTTACCAGAGCTGAGTTTGCTACGATCCTGTATCGTCTGGCAGACCAATATATTTCCGCCGCTGCTTTTACCGGACATACCGGTGCAGGTTCTGTCCTTTCCGGGGATGCAGATCTTTCCGGAGTACAAATGGGCACTATTTGGTTCGATCAATCCGCTTCTAATATTCGTCTGACGGATGTCACCGCAAAACAAGTGACCGTTCGATCTGACCAATTGACCTCTCTCGCTATTTCCGGCACCGGAGAAATCAGCCGCTTGGTTCTGGCCGCCCGCAGTGGGGATATTATGCTTGACCTTCCGGACAGCTGTCCGGTGAGCACCGTCTCCGTTGGTGACGGTAGCGGTACAATTTCTTTTTCCGGCACTACATCAGCAATGGAAATTACAGGACAACACCGCACTGTAAATGTCAACTGTTCGTTGGATGCCCTAGTTATTTCTGGCAGTGATTGTTCTGTGACTGTAAAAAAAGGCTGCTCTATCAGAAACCTGACCGTACTGGGCACAGGAAACACTGTCACGTTGGATGGCACTACCAAAACCCTTCTGTTGGCAAACCGAGACAACACGGTAAATGGTAGCGGACGAGCTGGCGAAGTTCTCTTAAATACCAGATACTACACCCTTACAGTTTCTAAGGATAAGCTTACCAAGTGGGAAGGCTATGACATTTCCAACGTCGAAATCAATTTGGCTGCTCCGACCAACCTGGCCGCAGGGCAGACGTTACAGGCTACTGCACATCTCACAGTCCCGGAAGCAGACCGTGGGAAAGCTTGTACCGGCACCTGGTACTTAAACGGCGAAGCCATGCAGACACAGAGTATTGTTTTGGGAAAGGGCGATCCTGTCTCCAGTTTCGTTCCAAACTATACGCATAACATGCAATTGGATGCAACCGTCAAGTTCGTCCTATCCTATCAAAACAACGATGGTGACACCTTTACCCAGGAAGGCAGTTCTCCCGTTCATTTAGAAACCTTCTCTGACTTGGGTTTAGCAGACGCTGTGGTGCATGTGACCCTGCCGGATACTTTGACGGCAGGAGAGACGCTAAAAGCGACAGCACAGGTAGAAACTCCTGAGGTCGGACAAGTTTGTAAGGGGACCTGGTATGTTGACGGCAAAGAAGTTTCTTCTGGTTCTCTGACGTTGGGTGGAAACGCCGCTTCCCTCTCCTATCGGTATGATTACTACTATGGGATGCCCGCTACTAGTACCGTCACGTATCGTCTAACTTATACCACACGGGATGGCCGTGCTCAGGAGGTGTCCGGTGAAGCCAAGCTGAACCTGGAAAACTTCCCTGACAATGGTATCGCCAGAGCTTCTGCCAGCCTGACAGCCCCCACTACTTTGGGTGCCGGAAAAACCTTGGACGTCACAGCTAAGATCAACTATCCTGAAGCCGGTAAAACTTGTACCGGAACGTGGTATGTAGATGGTGTAAAAGCCTCCACCCAAACGATCACTTTGGGCAAGGACACTCCAAAGCTATCTTACAAGTATAAGTATACTGAGAATATGAAACTATCCTCTGAGATCAAGTTTATTCTCTCCTATACTACAGCAGACGGCCGCGCTCAGAGTGTTACTGCCTCCAAAACCATTACGCTGAAGAATTATGATTACCTCTATTACCATGGAATTTCTTCGGAACAGGTTTTGAAGACCGTAACCAGTGGCTATGCCGGAAACTATACGCTGGCTTGGGCGCAGTCCCATGATTACTCGAAAGAGGTCAAAACAGCCTGGGTCAACCTCAAAGGCTATTCAAGCAACACGAAATACCTGGTCTGGGTCAACTTGACTTACCAACGTGTGAACATCTTTGAGGGTTCTCAGGGTAACTGGAAGCTGATCCGTACCTGCTTATGCGGTGCCGGTAAGAGCTCTACACCGACCATTCGAGGCGTGTTCACCACTTCCTATAAGCAGACGGCCTGGAACTATGGCTCTTACTACTGCGGTCCCATCGTTCGTTTCAACGGCTCATCTGGTTATGCTTTCCACTCCCGACTGGAGTACTGGCCCATGAACTCTGACCGCTATTACGACGCCCGTATCGGCTTCCCCATCAGCCACGGTTGCCTGCGGATGTATAACGACGACATTTGGTTTATGTATAACAATATTCCTAACGGCACTACCGTTGTGGTATATTGAGAATGACACTAAGATACCCCGTCTCGTAAAATGAGACGGGGTATCTTAGTATCTTATCATAAAGTTCAGGTTTTACTACCCTTCGTGTCGCAGTACATGCAGCGATAGACGCCGTGTTCCCGATCTGTCAGGCGGAAAATATGAGGCAACTCCTGCTCGATCGATGTGATACAGCGGGGATTTTTACAGCGGATGACACCAGTGATCGTTTCCGGCAGATGGGGATGAATCTTCTCCATTCGTTCCCCGCCCCGAATGATATTGACGGTGATATGCGGGTCAATGTAACCAAGCATATCGTAGTTCAGGTCGATGACCTCATTGATCTTTAAGATATCTTTCTTCCCGTACTTTCCGCTGGAAGCGTTTTTGATAACGGCGACTTCGCACTCCAGCTTATCCAGCCCCAGGTCCCGATACAAATCCATGGCTCGGCCGGCAGGGATATGGTCGATGACAACGCCATCTACAATGGTACCAATAATCATCTCACTCCACCTCCAACAATTTCAAAATCAGGGCCATACGGATGAACTTCCCGCACAAGACCTGACGGAAGTAGCACGCTCTAGGGTCATCGTCGATGGTCACAGAGATCTCATTGACACGAGGCAGGGGGTGCAAAATCGCTAAGTCCCACTTCGCAGTACGCAGCTTTTCCGGGGTAAGGATGTAGCTGTCCTTTAAGCGGACGTAGTCATCCTCGTTGAAAAAACGTTCTCTCTGCACGCGGGTCATGTAGAGGATATCCAACTGCGGCATTGCCTCCTCTAGAGAGGTTGTTTCAACATAGTCAATGCCGTTTTTCTCCAACAAATCGGTACGAACGCTCTCCGGGACCCGAAGCTCTTCCGGGGAGATCAGGACAAAGCGAACATTCTCATAGCGAGACATCGCACCGATCAAAGAGTGAACGGTACGCCCGAATTTCAGGTCGCCGCAACAGCCCACCACCAGAGAATCCAAGCGGCCTTTTTCCCGTTTGATGGTCAGCAGGTCCGTCAAGGTTTGGGTTGGGTGGTGATGGCCGCCGTCTCCGGCGTTGATCACGGGAATCGTCGCCTTCATAGAGGCCACCAGTGGGGCGCCTTCCTTAGGGTGACGCATCGCGATAATATCCGCAAAACAGCTGACCGTGCGGGCGGTGTCGGCAACGCTCTCACCCTTTGTCGCAGAAGAACTCTGGGCCTCATGGAAACCAATGACCTGGCCACCCAATTCATACATAGCAGACTCAAAACTCAAGCGGGTTCGAGTGGATGGTTCGTAGAACAACGTCGCCAGCTTTTTATAGCGGCATTTCTCCCGGTAATTTTCCGGATTCTCGATGATGTCCTCCGCCTTCGCAATGAGTTCGTCGATCTCCTCCACAGAAAGGTCTGTAATGTCGATCAAATCTCGTTTCATAAACTGACCCCTTTCGTTTTACAGCGTGGTCTTTTGGCCACAGGTAACACAATTACTTCTGAATCCAACTCTCATCCGAGGGATTTTCCCGGAACTTGAGCAGTCTCTGCTGGTCCTCAGGTCGAATATATCCCTCCGCAGCAGCTACCTGAGCCACTGTATCCAGATCGGTCAGGCTCACGTTTTTGACATTGGCTTCCGCCAAACGATCCACGCTCTTCTTCATACCATAGGTGAAAATACTTGCGATCCCCAGCACCTCAGCGCCGGCCTGCCGCAGCACATCCACCACTTCCAACACACTACCGCCGGTGGAGATCAAATCTTCGATCACAACCACCTTCTGACCAGGTAGGAGCTTTCCTTCGATCTGGTTCTTTCGTCCATGATCCTTCGCGCCGGAACGAACATAGCCCATAGGCAGACCCATCAGATGCGCGGTGATGGCAGCGTGCGCGATACCGGCGGTACTGGTTCCCATAAGGGCCTCAACCTCCGGGTAGTTTTCCTTCACGATAGCAGCCAAACCACTTTCCACATCCAGGCGAACCTGATGATCAGACAGAGTCAGACGGTTGTCACAGTAAATAGGGCTCTTGATCCCGCTGGCCCAGGTAAAAGGCTCGTCCGGCCGCAGAAATACAGCCTGAATTTTTAATAAATCCTTTGCGATCTTCTCCTTCATAATAAGATCCTCCATCTCTAAGTCTATATTTTTAGCCGACAAATTCGGCAACACAACGCTCGTAAGCAGCTACAGGATCAGAAGCAGCTGTAATGGGACGGCCCACCACGATATAGTCAGAGCCAATCTCCTTGGCTTGAGCAGGCGTGGTCACACGCACCTGGTCACCCTTGTCCCCATCTGCAAACCGGATGCCAGGCGTCACAGTAAGAAACTGCTTTCCGCAAGTCTCATGGACCTTCCCAGCTTCCATGGGGGAGCAGACCACGCCATCTAGACCAGCTTTTTCTGCGTTAGCAGCGTAATGCATGACCGTTTCATCGATGGGCGCAGAGATGAGCAGCTCCTCCTGCATCCGTTCCTGGCTGGTTGAGGTAAGCTGGGTGACTGCGATGACCAGAGGGCGAGAACCATCCGGTCGGGTCACACCCTCCAGGGCAGCTTCCATCATGGCGCGGGTCCCGGCTGCATGGAGATTGACCATATCCACATCCAGGCGAGACAGAACAGACATAGACTTTTTTACCGTGTTAGGAATATCATGGAGCTTCAGATCCAGAAAGATCTGGTGTCCACGGGCTTTGATCTCCCGAACGATCTCCGGCCCTTCGGCATAGAAAAGCTCCATACCGATCTTCACATAGGGTTTCTTGCCAGAGAACTTGTCAAGAAAGGCCAGCGTTTCTTCCTTACTACTGAAATCACAAGCAATGATGACGTCTTTTCCCATCAGTGGGCACCTCCAATAATGTTGTTAATATCCTGTACGCCTAGCTCTTCTAGGAGCGCAGGCAGGGCCTGTATGATCTCCTGGCAGGCATACGGGTTGACCAGGTTGGCTGCACCCACCTGGACTGCTGTGGCACCTGCCAACATCATTTCTACTACGTCCTGTGCCGTCTGAATCCCGCCCATGCCGATGATCGGAATGTTGACCGCTTCATAGACCTGGTATACCATCCGCAGCGCTACTGGGAACACAGCGGGACCAGATAACCCGCCGGTGGTATTCGCCAGGATAGGCGCCCGTTTTTTGATGTCGATCCGCATCCCCATCAGGGTATTGATGAGGCTCAAGCCATCAGCTCCGCCTGCTTCGCAGGCTTTGGCAATGGAGACGATGTCTGTCACGTTGGGGGAGAGCTTCACATAGAGCGGCTTCTTACAAACGGCTTTGACGGAACGAGTCACTTCATGGACCATATCCGGGTCCGTCCCAAAGCTCATGCCACCGTGGTGGACGTTGGGACAGCTGACGTTGACCTCGATAATGTCTGTATGTGGCGAAGCGTCTGCCTTGGCACAGCACTCCACAAATTCGTCCAGCGAAAAGCCGCTGATATTGGCCAGAATGGGCTTATGATACAGGGTACGAAGCTTGGGCAACTCCTCCCCGATCACTTTGTCAATTCCAGGATTTTGTAATCCGACGGCGTTGAGCATTCCCCCTGTCGTCTCTGCAATACGAGGCGCAGGGTTCCCGAAACGCGGTTCCCGCGTAGTTCCCTTTACGCTGATAGCACCCAGACAGTTGATGTCATACCACTGGGCAAATTCATAGCCGAAACCGAAGGTACCACTGGCGGGGATCACGGGATTCTCCAGCGAAACGCCGCTGAGGTTGACTGCTGTGTTTACCATATGATCTCCTCCCTTTCCAGCACAGGACCTTCCCGGCAGATGCGCTTATTACCATATTTCGTCTGACATGTACAGCCCATACAAGCTCCGAACCCACAGCCCATTCGTTCCTCGAAGCTGAATTGACCAGACGTAAGTGCCTTACCATCAATGGCTTTCAGCATAGGAAGCGGACCGCAAGTGTAGATATAGGTATACTCCCCTGTCATGGCATCAGTGACAAACCCCTTGACGCCAAGAGAACCGTCTACTGTCGTCACCGTAACATCTACGCCAAGGTCTTTGAATTCTCTTAAGAAAAATTGCTCCGATGCCTGGTTGAACCCCAGGATCACTTGGGGGTGCTTCCCCTGTGCCAGCAGTGCCTTCGCCAAAGCATACATGGGCGGGATACCAGCACCACCGCCGATGAGCAGTGGCTTGTCTCCGGACTTAGCTAGGTCGTATCCGTTTCCCAAACCGGTTAGAATATCCAAAACAACACCAGGAACCATGCGGCTCATCTGCTCCGTTCCCTGTCCCACGACTTTATATAGGATCGTTAACTCTCCTTCTTTCCAGTCACAAACGGAAATAGGACGACGGAGAAATTTCCCCTCCAGCGCAATGTTTACAAACTGACCAGGCGCAGTAATCGCAGAGGTGTCACCACTCAATACCATACGGTAGGTTTTGGGGGCCAGTTTCTCCTGATGAATGAGCGTAAATCGTGTTCTCTGCACCGTTACTTCCCTCCTTCTGCTTGCCAAGCAATCGTCCCATTCGAGATCGTCAGCAGGCATTTGCCAAACACGGTTTTTCCGGTAAAGGGAGAACTTTTTCCCATAGACTGAAACTCCGCGGGATCGATTACATAGCTGGTGTCCAAATCAAATACTGTTAGGTCCGCCGGTGCGCCCACTTCCAAGCCACCATTCAGGCCAAAACGTTGCGCCGGATTGGTGTGCATGAGCTGAATAAGCTTGTCCAACGTCAAGATACCAGGACGAACCAGTTCAGTATACAGAACTGGAAAAGCAGTTTCCAGCCCCACGATCCCATTCAGGCTTTTCTCCAAACCACCGGACTTTTCTTCTGCAGAGTGAGGCGCATGGTCCGTAGCGATCATATCTACTGTACCATCCAGAATACCGGTCAGCAGAGCCTGTCGGTCTTCCTCGCTGCGGATAGGTGGGTTCATTTTAAAGCGGCCCTCTTCCTGTAACATCGTGTCATTGAACACCAAGTAATGCGGTGCTGTCTCACAAGTTACATCTAGACCCTTTGCTTTGGCCTGTCGGATCAGTTCTACCGTCTCCTTGGTGGAGACATGACAGACGTGGTAGGCACATCCCGTTTCTTCTACCAGCGCCAAATCACGCTCTACCTGCTTCCATTCGCTGGCAGAGGGGTTTCCCCGGTGGCCGTGGGCCTTGGCGTAAGCGCCGTCGTGGATGTACCCACCATTGATCATGCTCTCGTCTTCGCAATGAGCTACGATGAGCTTGCCCAGTGCCTTGGCCCGCAGCATGGCTTCTTTCATCATTTCGGGTTTCTGTACGCCTTTTCCATCGTCAGAGAAAGCGATGACATAGGGAGCTATCCCTTCTAAGTCTGCCAGCACTTCGCCTTTTTCTCCGACCGTGATGGCACCGTAAGGGTAAGTGTGTATCACGCTATCTTTGCGAATGGCATCCAGCTCCGGCTGCAAATGCTCTACGCTATCCGGTACTGGCTTCAGGTTTGGCATCGGGCAGATGGCAGTGTAGCCACCCCTGGCCCCGGCTTTTGTTCCGGTGGCAATGGTCTCTTTGTATGAAAAACCCGGCTCACGAAGATGAACATGCACATCTACGAAACCGGGAAACAAAGTACCGTTCTTTAATTCAATACTAAAGGCATCGGAAATAGTGGGAGCTTCTTTAGAAAGGGAAACAATACGTCCGTCCTCCACGAGAATGGAGCAAATTTCTGTTTTACCCTTCCGGAACACCTGCATTTGATTGAGGAGAATCTTCATATACCTTTTTCCTCCTGTAACACAAAAAGTTAATTCGGTATTTCTAGTATGGTACCAGAAACAACGAAATCTGTCAATTCTTAAAGCGGCAAATTTCATTTGACTTTTTGATGAAAGTATTGCACAATCAAAGAAAGAATGCGTTTCTTCCCAGAAGGAGGACTTTGATCATGCTCAATAAAAAACTAGAGTATTTCGTCACATTATCTCAATGTCTTAGCTTTACCCAGGCTGCTGCTGCCCACTCTGTTTCTCAAACGGCCATCAGCCAATACATCGCTGCACTGGAAAACAAACTGCAAGTTCGGTTATTTAATCGGAACGCCCATTCCGTTTCTCTGACTGACGCAGGAAAGTTTTTCTATGAGCGCGTCTCTTTTATGATGCATTACGACAGCGACACCAAGAAAAAACTCATTGCCATTGCCGAGCAGTACAGCGGATACGTCAAAGTGGGTATTGGCATGTATGAGTCCCGGCACACCGAGGACTTTTTCTCCCGTTTCCTCCTGGCACATTCTGAAATCAAGGTAGATATTTTCCAATATCCCTATGGCCCGCTGACGGAAAAATTGAAATCTGGAGAACTGGACGTCATCCTCGCCAACGTACTGTGCGAAAATGCCTTTCCCAAGGAAGAGTTGATCTCTCGCCCCATGTTCGCCTCGACCAACTACTTGGTGGCAGATCGTTCCATCGCAGAAAAATACCCCGAAGGAGACGCTGTGGCCATGTTAAAAAGCGAGTGTCTCATCACCAACTGTGAGGACAGCGGTCCCAACTCTATGGATATGTTACGACAAATGCTCTTACGAGAATTTGGTGTCGTTCCAGAGCGATTTGCACAAACCAACAGCACAGATGCACAGATGATGATGGTGCGTGCCCGTCACGGTGTTGCCATCGTACCGGACATTGTCCCAGAAGCCAAAGAGAAAAACCTGGTGAGAATCAAAATGAACATGGGGGATATGACCCGCTATGACATGATACGTCTGGCAAACAACGGGAACCCCTCCGCCCAGCTTCTCATGGACTTTGAAGAGAACCCTGCCACAAAGACCGAGGCGTGATGCGCTGTGCTGCCAGCGCCCAGTTTTGCGGGAACGGTCGCAGCAGATTCCAGTACGTCCCCCCAACCAACTGATTTCGTTCGATCAGGTCAAACTTGGCCTGGACACTGCGGGCATCCTCAAACCACACCTGGTGGATGGTGCCCGCTGTTTGATACTGAAACGTAGGTGCCTGAGAAACGGGATCAAATTGGATCTCCGCGCCGACCTGCGCAGCCAGACGGACGGCTTCTTCGTTTCCCAAAGTGACCGCCCGCCGACCGGGTTCGTAGGGCAAGGTCCAGTCATACCCGTAGTTCGGAATGCCCAGCTGGATCTTCCAGGTCGGGATCTCCGTGACCGCATAGCGCACGACCGCCTCTACATGCGGAAGCGGCGCAATGGCCATCGGAGGCCCGTAGGCATAGCCCCACTCATAGGTCATGAGCAGGACCGTATCCGCGATGGAACCGATCACCGCGTAGTCGTGAGCCACATAGAGAAGACCCGGCTGCTGGGCATAGGTCTTCGGGGCCAGATCGACCTGAAGGAAAAAGCCATACTGATGCAGGCGTTCTCTGGCGTTGTCCAGAAATGCAAAAAACGCATCTCGATCCGTTTCCGGAATGTACTCAAAATCAGCATCCAGCCCCACATAACCCTTTTCGATCAGGACTTGCAGGAGACTGTCCAGGACCTGCGTCTGTAAGACGCGGTCCCGAAAGAGCTGTGCCGCCCGCTGGCTGGAAAAATTCCCGTCCTCATCCGTTGACGTCAGGACAAGGACGGCACCTGCGCCGACCTCCCCCGCCTGCTGCAAGAGCCAGCGGGCGGGGGGCTCGACCAGCGTACCGTCCTCGCGGAAGCCATAGGAAAAGATGGACAGCGTCGTCAAAAACGGAAGCGCCTGCTGCAAGACGCCGGGTCGGATATGCGGATAGGCATAGCCCCCGACGGACAGCAGCGGCTTTTCAGACGCCGTGCCGTCCCGGTCGGGAACGACCAACGCCTGCCCCGGGACCAGGGGCTGGTCCGGCAGGATCCCATTATCCTGCTGCAGCTGGGCCACGCTGCTTCCAGAGAGACGAGCAATCCCGGAGAGCGTATCCCCCGGCGCGACCACATAGATCATACAACACAACTCCTTCCCTGCTCTGTCACGCTATGCGGCAAGCAGGGAAGTTGTGTCTTTCATGAATTGCTGCGCGTCGTGTTCGGCGTCGTTCTCCCCGGCACAGCGAGAAATGCGACCATCCCAAGGATCAGCGCCATGCCCAGAACATCCTGCCAGGCCAACGGAGTTTTCAGCCAGACCGACGTCAGGACCCCCGCCGTCACAAGTTCTGCACAGGAGAGCAGAGAGGTCTTCACCGGACCAATGTCATTGACCCCTTGCAGATACAGCGTGAATGCCATCGCCGTACCCACCACGCCGATCAAGAGGATCCCCATCACCGTCTGCGCATCCAGTGTGACTTTCTGGGTCCAAACCCGGGACAGAAAGCCTAGGATGACGCCGCCCAGCAGCATCCCCCACCCCGTAATGACCGGGCTTCCGTAGACGCGAAGCAGTCTTTGCGGCAAGGTGTTATACACCACCACCATCACAGCGCCGATCAGCCCCCAAAACAGCGCCTGGGGAGAGAGGACCAATGTGTGAACGTCCCCATGGGTCGCCAAAAAGAACACCCCCAGGAACGCCAGCAAAAGCGCTGTGATCTCCCAGCGGGTCGGCAGGCGTCTCGTCACAAAGCAGACATAGAGTAAGATCATCATCTGCCCCAAATAATTCAGCGCCGTCCCCGTGGCAGAATTGGAGTTGGCGATACATTCTAGATACGTAAATTGGCAAGGGATCAGGCCAAGCGCAGCAAAGAGGAGCAGGCGGCGCACGTCTTTTTTCACCGTCCAGACCTTGCCGATGGCCCGGACCTCTTTGGGCCGCCGAGCCGCCATCACGCCCAGGAGCAACACTCCGGCGATGAGCATGCGGACCGTCGTGACCCAGCTGGTGGTCAGGCCCTTTTGCGAAAAAAGGAACTGACCCATGGTGCCGGAAAACCCCCAGCACACTCCGCCCGAAATGGCACACAGGGTTCCTCGGATGGCGATTTTCCGGTCATCCATGGTCAGTTCCTCCTTATTTGGTTATAGGTTGGTCTGTTGCTCCAAAGCACGATAGTCTAATTTTCCGCGCTCTGTAAGTGGCAGTACATCATGGAAGTAGTACGCACCAGGGTGTAAAAATAGGTTCAAGTCTCGTTTTACCAGGCAACGCAGATCTTCTTCTAATGCCACCGGGTCCTGCCCAGGAGCAGCGACAATATGGGCTACAGGAAGCGTCTCCCCTTTCGGGCTGATTCCAGCGACTACAGCGCAGGCAGAAACGCCAGGATCAGACAGAAGGCAATTCTCAATTACAGAAGGGAATATCTTAAACCCATGTCGGGAAATCATACGCTTTTTTCGCCCGGTAACAACCACTCGCCCATCCGCCGTGGTATGTCCCAAATCCTTGGTCCACACCCATATCGTTCCGTCCGGTCCAGGCTTTAAGACCTGTTCATTTGCCTCTGGCATACCATAGTAGCCGCTCATCTGTGTACCGCTCTGGATGATCAACTCCCCCTGAACTTCCGGCGGGCATAGTGCACCGGTCGTTGGGTCTACGGCAACGATCTTACAACCAGGTACAGGGCGACCTGCGTCCCCGATTTCCCCATAGCCGTAGCTGACACAGACGATTCCAGCCACCTCCGACATGCCATATTCTTTCACAAGATTGGCCGAACATCCGCCTTGCGCCAGGAAAGCATTGATACGCCGTTCCAGTTCCGCCGGCAGTGTGTCACCGCCACAGCGAGGCACTTTCAAGAAGGAAAGGTCCGCTGTTTTTGCCCATGCGTCTTGCAGGAGCAACTGCCAGTAGGAAGTGGTTCCGCTAACTTGCGTTGGATGGTATTGCTGCAAGGCCTGTCCCAGCTGATTCGGGCGGAACAAAGGAGATAGGATCACGCCCATCCCCAGACAAAGGGGGACGTGGACACACTGACACAGCCCAAAGGCAGAAAACAGCGGTAGTAGATCTAGGTTTTCTCCCCCTCTGCCGTACTCCGTCTCTGCCTGTGTATACTGCTCCAAAGAAGCACGAAACGCCCGCCGGGAAAGCATAACGCCCTTTGCCGGGCCAGTGGTTCCGCCGGTATAAGTGATGGCAACAGGCTCTTCCCAGCGTTCCTTCTCAGGGGAAATATCTTGTGGTGTTTGCAGCAAAAATACCCAAGGCATACAGCCAGGACCCGCCGCTTCCTGCCAGGTGTTCAAATGGAGCTTTTCCACCAAAGCATCCGGAAGATAGCAGGCCAACGGCAACGTAATAAAATGTTCCGCCGGGGCCTGCCCGCAGTTTTGATACACCTTGGCAAAGGCCAACTCCAATACCAAGACGACCTTTGACTGAGCGCGTATCAAATACTCTTCCACTTCGGTTGGGCTGAGTTTGGTGTCTACCCAGTTTGCAACCGCACCAATGCGGTCGATCGCATAAAAAGCGATGACGGCCTCTGGAGTATTTAAGGTGATCAGCGTAACCAGGTCTCCGGGACCAACTCCCAGAGAGCGCAATCCAGCTTCTGCTCGGAGAATATCCTGAAAGAAATCACCAAATGTGAGTTGTTTTTCTCCACAACGCAGAGCAACCGTTTCAGACAGCGTTTCTTTCCCATTCCAGAGGTCTTGATACAGAGGAATCGCCATTATAATAACGTAAGTTTTGGGCCACCGTCAGGATTCCGGTCGTTGTCCGGGCCGCCCTTTTTATTGATGGCAATGTTATTGGGGTCAATTGGAACTTTGCGCAGCATCAGGCCGGGAATCCCGGAAGCCGCCGCCAAATTGGCACACTGAGACTGCATATAGGGGAAGAGCTGGTCATAGACCTCCCCATGAACCTGGCGCTTGACCTCATCGGTCACGGCACCGGTGCAGTTGAAGATGCCTACCAGTTCTACGCTCATGGTAAACTTACCGCCAGCGAATTCTTTGTCTCGTAGAGTCTGGGTAAGCTTACCTACACAACGGGTGCCATCGTTGGCGAAGCTGACGTTCAGAGAGAAGGAGCTATCCAGCTGGATCTGGCCAGCCTGCTCCAATTTATTGCTCAGGTGGATCTCCTGTACCTTCTGTGATACGAGTGTTGCATTTGCCATAGGAAAAGATCCCTTCTTTCGGTTAAGATATTGTCATTATAAAGCCGATGCGGCTTTCTGTCCAGCGCAATCCTCAGATTTCCCCCGTTTTTTCTGCCGACAGAGACATATTCTCCCAAGCCTGAGGAAAACTAAGCAAGAATCTTAGAAAGGGAGAGACGACTGTGGAAACAAAAAAACTGGGACGCCAGACCGTCCGCTTTAGCGATCCCCCCGCCATTGTTGGCTGCGGCAGCGTAGCGGGAAGCAAAGAAGGCCGTGGGCCTTTGGGGCACTGTTTTGATTTGACCAGCCGGGATGATCGCTTCCATCAGGAAAGCTGGGAAAAGGCAGAAACTACAATGCAAAAAAAAGCTCTGTCCTTTGCCCTGAATAAAGCGGGGCTGACAACAGAGCAATTAGACTATGTTTTAGCAGGTGATCTATTAAACCAATGCATTGCCACATCGTATTCGATGCGAACGCAGGAGATTCCGTTTTTCGGTCTCTATGGTGCCTGCTCCACTATGGCTGAGGGGCTTTCTCTGGGAGCTATGTTGATCGATGGCGGTTTTGCTTCGTACACTGCCGCGCTGACTTCCTCTCACTTCTGTTCCGCAGAACGACAGTATCGAAATCCCCTGGAATATGGCGGCCAAAAACCACCAACGGCCCAATGGACCACGACAGGCGCTGGTGCCATAATCTTATCCAGAAAAGGAGACGGGCCCTTTATAACCCATGTGACCACAGGAAAAATTGTGGATAAAGGAATCACGGATGCCAACAACATGGGGGCCGCTATGGCTCCGGCTGCGTATGATACCATCCAAATCCACCTACAGGAAACGGGTCGTACTCCTGACTTTTATGACTGCATCGTCACCGGAGATTTGGGCCAGTTGGGTCAGGAAATCGTCCGCGAGTTTTTCCGGGAAGATGGAATCGAGCTGGGACAGCGCTATGCAGACTGCGGGGTGCTTCTCTTTGATCCTAACGCACAGGACGTTCACGCAGGTGCTTCTGGGTGTGGGTGCAGCGCCATCGTTCTCGCTGGGTATCTGCTGCAGCAGATGGCAGCGAAAAAGTATCGTCATATTTTATTTTGCGGTACAGGGGCCCTACATTCTCCTCTTTCCATGATGCAGGGAGAAAGTATTCCCGGTATTTGCCACGCAGTTGCCATCTCACGCAGAAAGGAGCAGGAGCATGAGTAGTCCTTCCTTGTATTTCGCTGCATTTCTCTTCGGCGGTATCTTATGCTTGGTCGGGCAAATTCTGATTGATAAGACCAAGCTGACGCCCGCCCGTATTCTTGTTTTATATGTAGTTATTGGTGTGATATTGGGCGCAGTCGGCGTTTACCAACCCTTAATCGATCATTGCGGCGCAGGAGCTACGGTTCCGCTGACTGGCTTCGGAGCCAACCTAGCCAGCGGAGTAAGGGAATCCATCAAAAACGAAGGCTTTTTAGGTGTTCTGACCGGAGGGATCACAGCCGCCGCCGGCGGAATTACCGCGGCAGTGTTTTTTGGCTATTTGGCCGCAGTGTTTTTCCGCCCAAAGCCAAAGGATTGAGGCCGTATCACCAAGGATGAGGCAACAAAGTATCTGGGCAAATTTCTTTGATCTTCGCCTGAATACTTTTCAAATCTACAAATGTTTCCGGACGCTTAAGAGGGTCCCGCAAAAGCGCAGATGGATGATAGATCGCTGTCATCTGTACTCCAGCACGTTCAGACCACTGGCCATGTTGCTTGGTGATCCGAAAGTTTCTGTCAATGATTCGCTGCGCCGCGATCCGCCCCAAGCAGACAATGATCTTGGGACGGACGAGGGCGGTCTGCGCCCGAAGATAGCCGATACAGGCTTCCTGTTCTATGTTCAAAGGATCTCGGTTCCGCGGTGGACGACATTTTACAATGTTGGCAATGTACACCCGCTCCCTGGATAAATCGACAACAGAGAGCATGAGATCCAGCAGCTTTCCCGCTGGACCAACAAATGGTTCCCCCTGCAAATCCTCCTGTTCCCCAGGCCCTTCTCCAATGAGCATGACATCCGCCTGCCGGTTTCCCACACCAAATACCAGCTTCGTCCGTGTCTCACCCAGGGGGCAGTTTTGACAGCGTTGGCAAAGCGCCTCCAATTCTTCCCAGGTTACCATGCCTGCGTCCTCCTTCGTATCAGCGTACTCCCTCTAACGTCAGCAACTGGTCTGCTGTCTCATAAAAATTAACGCCGCTGGTCTTTTCTACCCTCATACGCCAAGAGACAGGAAACGACAAAGCACCACTGAACGCCCCACATAAGCTACCGCAGATCGAACCATTGGTGTCTGCATCATCTCCAGCATTGATTGCAGCCAAAACACCATCTGGCCCATGGCCGTCGGTGGCATAAAAAGCGCCAAAGGCGATGGGTACCGACTCGTAAGCCATCATACTGGCCCCAAAGACAGCAACCAATTCATCTAAAATATCGCTGGTAGAGGTGTCTCCAGCCTGGTCTACGATCTCTTCCACCAGACGAAGACGCCGGGCAACGGAAGGTGCAGGCAGGTCCATCCCCTTCTTTTCCCCAAATGCCGCTCCATCAGCAGCTGCACGTAGAATATCCAAGGAACTATACCCGCCGTGAACCCCTAAACTTACGCCCGCTGCTACTGCGCAAGCTGCGGCTACCGCCGGGCGGCTGCCATGGCTGGGCAGAGAGGAAGCGGCTGCCATCTCCAAGCATTGTCCAAGGTCCTTCCAATAGCGCACCCCAATGGGAGCCACTCGCATGGCGCTTCCGTTGGTCACGCCCTGCCCCGCTGTGATCTTCGGATCACGACCCTGGATCAGCGCTTCCAGATACCGGCGGGTCGAAGGACCAATGACAGTGCTCTCCAACATTCTTTGCCGAATCGCCCAATCTTTCATCGCTTCGTTAAAAGCCGCTTCCGAAAACTCCCCGTGATTGAGTAAAACTCTAGTGATGATCACACTCTCCATCGTGTCATCCGTGATCTCCCCTGCCTGAAGATTTCCGTGATAAGATTGCACTTCCTTCTGTGGTGTCAGGAAATCTTGGATATAACCATACGCAGTACGAATTTGCTGGCGGGTCAGAAACGAAGCTGGCATCCCCATAGCGTCTCCAATGGCGCCTCCGACTAAGGCACCGTATGCTCTGTCTAATCGATCCATGGATGATCTCCTTTCCAAATCTCATGTGGTCCTTTGACTTCGGCTGTTTTCGCCGCGCATCGTGCTGCTAATATCACTGCTTGTTGTATCGAGTTTTCGTGGTCTAATGCCCACAACAACGCTCCGGAAAAGCTATCTCCTGCTCCAGTGGTATCTATAGCCCGGCACGGAGCCGCTGGATAGGAAAATTCTCCTGTTGGTGTAAAAACACGGCCGCCTTGTTCTCCTTGCTTGAGAATGACGGTTTTTCCATCTTGAATCCAACTGGATAGCTTCGTCGGACCACCCAGTTTTAGTAGCTCCACCTGATTGGGGGTCATAATTTGACATATCTTTAATATCCGATTTAGAAGTCCCGGCTGGATGTCTCCCACGAGTGGGCTGGGATCAAAAAGGATATGGCTCCCCTGCGAGGACAGTCTCTCTAAACAGCGTAATATCGCTTCTCCATCCTGACTAAGAAGATAGTATCCCGTAACGCCGATCCATCCCGGCTCTGCTTTCTGGAGGTTCTGTTCCAGCTCTAAAGGGAACCGCTCTTCGACCCCCTTTTGGGTCAAAAAGGTCCGTTCTCCGTCCAGCTCCGAAAACACCAAGCAACTTCCAGTCGTTCCTAGTGTATCAAAAAGATACTGCTCTGACAAGCCTGCATCTCGGCAATACATCCGAATCGTGCTTCCAACGGCATCATCTCCTATACAGGAAACGACCTGGGGGTTGCCCCCCAGGTTCCGAATCGTCGCCGCCATATTCACCGCACAGCCTCCGACAAAAGAGGTCTCTCCGGTAAAATAGCCATCCTGCCCTCGCACGGGCCATTTTTCAATAGAAAAATAGCGGTCTAGCAGCAAGCCGCCAAAAATCAAAATTTCTCCTGCCATAGCTCAGTCCTCCAATGGGATCGCCGCATCAGGTGCCCAGCTAAGAACGACTTCGTCACCTCGTTTCCAAGTAGCCTGTCCGTGTTCGGAGCGTGTCTCCGCCAGTATTGCTTGCTCTCCCCAGCGGACGCAGCAGGTTGTCGTGCTGCCCGCGTAGACCACACTCTCCACAACACTGCGCAGGCCTGTCCCATCTGTGGATATGGTAATTCGTTCCGGGCGCACAGCATAGGTTGTGTCCGGATCTGCCTGACTGACCAAAGATAAAATATCTTTGCCCCGGAAGAAGTTTGCTTTTCCCAAAAAATTGGCAACAAACCGGTTTCTGGGGTGTTCATAGACCTCTGCTGGGGTACCAGTTTGCTCGATAACACCTTGGTTCATCACAACGATTGCGTCGGACAGGGTCATCGCTTCCTCCTGGTCATGCGTCACAAAAAATGTTGTCACGCCACATTCCTCTAAAATACGGCGCAGTTCGCCCTGCATCTCTACCCGCAGCTTCTTATCCAGGGCGCTGAGACACTCATCCAGCAAAAGAACTCTAGGCCGGATCACCAACGCACGGGCCAGCGCAACGCGTTGTTGCTGACCTCCGGACAACTGCCGAGGTTTTCGATTGATGTACTCCTCCATGTGAACCATTTTCAAGGCCTCTTCTACCCGCTGGCGAAGTTCTTCCCCTTTCACCTTTTGCTGCTCCAAACCATAGGAAACATTCTGTCCAACGGTCATGTGAGGAAACAGCGCATAGCTTTGAAAAACCATGCCAATTCCTCGCTGATTGACTGGAACCTTGGAAACAGACACTCCATCAAAAAGAACGTCTCCGCTCTCCGGCGTTTCAAAGCCTGCGATCATCCGTAACGTAGTCGTCTTTCCGCAGCCAGAAGGTCCTAAAATAGAAGTAAGGGTGCCATCTGGCACGGTCAAATCAATGTGGTCGACCACCGTCGTGCCGCCATAAACCTTGGTCAATTTTTTTAAGCTGACTTCAGACATGCTCTTTTTTTCCTCCCATCATACCAAGGAACGTCTTGCCCATGATCAAGCCCACCACTGCCAGGCACAGCAGAGATACGCCGATAATTACAGTAGAAATGGCGTTGATCTCCGGGGTAAATCCAAACTTGATGGAGCTTTGAATCTCAATGGGCAAGGTAGAAACACCCGCTGGCATCAGGAAATAGCTAATTGGGAAATTATCAAAGCTGATCATAAAGGCCAGAAAGCCACCGGCGACAATGGCTGGGGCCAAAGCTGGAAATGTGACCCGGCGGAACGTTGTCCAGCCAGTTGCGCCCAAACTAGCGCTCATATCCTCCAGTGTATCGTCCAACGCCTGTACACGGGCCTCTAATACCAGAAGTGTATACGGCAGAGAGATCACGATGTGCCCCGCCAAAACAAAAAACAAGCTCTTTTCCAGATCAACAGCCCGGATCAGCAGCAGCAACGCCAAGCCCAGAATCAACCAAGGGATACTCATGGGCATCATCACAAAACTGCGTGCCAGTTGTTTATACCGCTCCCGCAGGACACGCTGCCCCAAAATAAAAAGCGTACCCAGCACCATGCAAACCAGCCCTGTGGCCAAGGCCAGTAACAGGGAATTTCGCGCAGCTATCAGTAACACAGAATCCCCTGCCAGCTCCTGATACCACTTGAATGTGAAGGAAAATGGCAACGAATTATACCGGGATTCGTTGAACCCCATAACCACCAACACGACAATGGGAACATAGAGGTAGAGTAACGCCAGAAGAACAAAAAATTTGCTTCCAATGGATCGTTTCATGTCTCATACCTCCTTCCCCACTTGCTGATCGCCAGCATACTTAACAGAACTAAGGCCAGAAGCAAAAAGGCAATGGCCGCACCAAAGTTCCAGCCATACAGCTCTGTAAACTGGTCTTCGATCACCGTGCCAATCACAGTACCGTCTGTACCGCCTAAGATACGTGGCTCCACAAAGGTACCCAGACAGGGCACAAATACGATCAGAATACCAGACACAACACCTGGCATCGAGGCCGGGAAGACCACCCGGCGAAGTGTTGTCCACCGGGTGGCCCCTAGGCTGGCGCTAGCTTCCAGCATTGCTGTATCCATACGTTCCAGCGCCATGTAGATCGTAATAACCATATAGGGGAAATAGGCATGCACTAAACCGATGACGACCGCTGCTTGGGTATAAAGCAGGCCCAAGGAATCTCCGGCCGTCAATTGCAACGCGCCAAGCAATTTGTCTAATACGCCGCCATCCTGTAAAAAGATAAGCCAACTATACACACGCACTAGCTGGTTGGTAAAAAACGGAATAATAATCAGCACAAGAATGATCCCCTGTGCTCCCCGCAGTTTTTTTGCCAGGATATATGCCAGCGGATAGGCAATCAATAAGCTGACCACTGTCACCAAAACCGCCATCACGATCGTGCGCCAGGTCAAACGCAAATAGGTGTCCTTAGAGAAAAAGCGTAAGTAGTTGGCCCAGGTAAATCCCGTACCGTCATCGGCCTGTACGCTGTAGTAGAGCATGATCAGCAATGGCAGCACGGTAAAGACCAGCAGCCAGCAAACAGAAGGCAACGTCAGCAGGCCGCGTTTGTTTCGTTTCAACTCGATCCCTCCTAGGGAAAAGCTTGCTATCCAGAAACTAAATCAGCTGGCCTTCACATCTGTCCAGAGCTCAGCCCACTGCGCCTTTGTGGCGTCGTCCTGATAAGCCATGAAGTACAGACGGTTCAGAGATGCCTCATCCATTCCACAGGAGGCTGCGTAGTCGGGATCCAGAGATTCTGCTGCCGACTGGTTGGCAGGCGCAGGACCGCCCTTAGAGGCCCAATTATACTGCACATCCTTGTTGATCATATAATTGATAAACGCATAGGCTAAATCCTCATGCTGAGAACCAGCTGCAATCCCCCAGTTATCGACCCAGCCAATGGCACCGTCCTCCGGCACCACAAAGGCGATCGGCTCTCCTTCCTGCTTCATGGTTGTTGCCTGACCGGACCACATCATACCAAAGTCGATTTGGCCACCGGCAAAGAGCTTAGAGAATTCGTCTCCGGTCTGCCAATAGGTACGATTCAACGGCTTCTGCTTGATGAGCAGGTCCTTGATGGCATCCAGATCAGTCGGATTTGTAGGATCCTGGCCCAGTACAATAGCAGCGGCCATGATCGCATCGTTATAGTCATCCCGGATAGTCAGCTTGCCGGCGTACTGCTCATCAAACAAACACTTCAGAGAATTGGGTGCCTCCGACATCAGCTCTGTATTATAGGCAATGGCCGTAGAGCCCCATACGAACGGAACAGCGTACATCTTCCCGTCCTCCCCGAAGCACTCTTTCTGCTCCTGGAAACGGTCATACAGCGCAGAGAAATTCTCCAGCTTACTGGTGTCGATTTCTTTCAGCAGACCATCTTTAATGGCAGCCGGCAGAATGGAGCAGTTAGGCAGACACACATCAATGGTGCCAGGAGACGCCGTTTTCAAAGAGGTCAACAGCTGCTCTTCACTCTCCATGTAGGTGTTCACAATCTCGCAATGATACTCTTCCTCAAACTGAGCCATCAGTTCTTCATCATCCGAAGCATAATCCTTCCAGTTGACCACATACAGTTTGGTCTTTTCTCCACTGCTGCTGTCATCCTGTGTTGCAGTAGAGGTATTCCCGCCGCAGGCCGCTAATGCCAGCAGCATCACACCAGACAGAGCCGCTGCTCCCATCCGTTTCAACCATTTTTTCATCGTTCATTTCTCCTTTTCATTTTTCATCGCCTAGCAGGTCGATCTGACACATCTGCAAGGCAGACAAAGCATTGTTATGACTCTCCGGTGTCACTCCAGCGCAGCAAGATGGCCGCACACCGATGGGCGTTTCCCACAGGGCCGCTTTGAGACACAGGGCGTTGGAAATCACGCAAATATCCGTACACAAGCCGATAAGCTCGATGGCGTCATAGTTCTCTGTTTCGGCAAAACGACACAGCGCCTGCGAGCCAAATGTAGGCTTGTCAATGATCTGCACTGTTTTGCCGTATCCAGCCTGTAAGACATCAGGATGAATCTCCCAGCCCGCAGTCCCGCTGATACAGTGGACGACCGGTAAATGCTTTCCTTCTTGTGTGGACAAGTAATCTGCGCCGTGGGTATCCCTGGTATATACAACATCTCCCGGAAATTCTCGGATCCGTTGTATGACCGCTGGAACGATTGTTTCCGCTTCCTTGGTCCCCAAAGCTCCGGAAATAAAATCGATTTGCATGTCCACCACGACAAGCAAAGGTTTCACAGGTATACCTCCCCTTTCTTTTTCGCAATTCGGCTTATTATAACACTAGAGTACATAGCTGTAAAGTATCTATGTCAAGTTTTCTTTCAAACGAAAAAACGAATTGACCGCAGGAACAAACCTGGACGGCTCTGTCAAATCTGGCTTTCATTTTAAAAAATTTTCCTTGAAAACGAAAAAGCTGTCATATTGTTGTCCTTTTTGTGGTATTATAATATAAGGAAATGGGAGGTTTTCTTATGACACACGAATTTTCTATTTGTAACGAACTGCGAACATTAGGAATCACCGCAAATTACAAGGGCTACAAGCAGGCTGCGTGGGCCATCCACCTAGCATTAGACGATGAAAGAAGGCTAGACGACATCTCGAAAGAGATCTACCAGCCCATCGCCCAATTGTTTTTCTGTTACATAAACTCAGTCGAGCGCAATCTGCGAACGGTTTCTCGCCGTGCCTGGACCCTGCAGCGGGAACATTTTCAGGAAATCGCAGGGTGCGAACTGCCCGCACCACCAACCGCTTCCGCCTTTCTTCGCATTCTGGTGAACCATCTCCGCACGAATGTCCTTCCAACGGAATCCACTGAGCCAACAGTTCAATGACAACTGAATCGAGAGGAAGGGGCTACCTCAAAATGATTCTTCAAAATCATGTGAGGTAGCCCCTTCTTTATTCACTCTTATAGGATAGAACTGCAATTTGAGACTTGGTTCCCTCATTGATCGTCAGCGTATCGGTCGGATAGTAGACATAATCCTCCACCAAAGAGAGGAAATCATCGACTTGAGCAACGTTGGGCAGACCGATTTTCCCCATCCGATAGTGCATCGGTACAACAACTTTGGGGCGAATCGCCTCAATCAGGTTCTTCGCCTCTCTCGGCCCAATCGTATAGAAGCCGCCGACCGGAATCAGCGCCAAGTCTAGTCCTTGCAGCTCTGCGGTCTGCGCAGGCGTGAGAGGACAGCCGATGTCTCCAAAGTGCGCTATCCGAAGTTTTCCAACTTCCAGCACATGGATGATGTTGTCTCCTCGCAAACGGCCGCCTTCGGGATCATGGAAGGTGGGAATCTCTATGATATGAAACGGATTCTGATGGCCAGTAATCGGTTTGACCAAACCTGCAGCGTTATGATCGTTATGCTGGTGAGAGCAGAGTACCAAGTCTGCCTGTAAATGCAGCGGAGCAAAACCAGGAACGTAATTGTCTTCATACGGGTCAAAGGCCACAGTAAACTCTCGGCAGGTCACGGTAAAGCAAGCGTGGCCATACCAGCGTAGGGTAAGCTGATCCATAAAAATCCTCCTCTTGATTCATTTGTGATTCTATTTTATCACATTTTTGCAAAGTTTAAAGCAAAAACTTCATATCAGGATGGAAAAAACCAGGAGAGCGTAGTATAATAGGTCAGACAATCAGTTCGCCGTAAGGCGTGAAATGGAGAGATCACATTATGAACGCAGCTTTGGTCATCATGGCCGCCGGTATGGGTTCCCGCTACGGAGGAGAAAAACAGACCGACGGAATCGGCCCCCATGGCGAGGCCATTATGGAGTATTCGGTTTACGACGCTGTTCGTGCTGGATTCCGAAAAATCGTCTTTATCATCAAACCAGGCATGGAAGCACACATCCGTACCTTGTGCGGAGATCGCATCGCAACGATGCACACCCCTCAGGGGGAGCAGGTAGAGGTTGCGTATGCCGTCCAGGACTTTACCAGTGTACCCGGATTTTATAAGATTCCTGCAGACAGAACCAAGCCCTTTGGGACTGTCCACGCAGCCCTGTGCGCCCGCAGCGCAGTACAGGAACCCTTTGCCATCATCAATGCAGATGATTACTACGGCGCATCCGCCTTTGCAACTATCCTGGACGAGCTCCTCTCCCTGAAGTCCAACGGAGAGGGAGCCATGGTTGGTTACCTGCTTAAGAATACTGTCAGCGATAACGGTACGGTTTCTCGTGGTGTTTGTCAGCAGGAAAACGGTCATCTGCAGAAAGTCAAAGAGACTCTGAAAATCAAAAAATATCCCGACGGCCGCATTGCAGATCTGGCTGATCCCGACCATCCGACGGACTTAGATCCGGAGAGCGTTGTCTCCATGAATTTCTGGGGCTTTACGCCTTGGATCTTCGAGCAAATGGAAGAATATTTTGACGCTTTCCTAAAAGAACTATCTCCTCAGGAGCTGAAAGCAGAGTGCCTGCTGCCTGTCCTAGTGGATCGACTGATCACTTCTGGTCAAATGACTGTTTCCGTCCTGCATACAGATGCCGTTTGGTTCGGCGTAACGTATCAGGAGGATCGACCCGTGGTGGAAAAAGCACTAAAGTCTCTACATGATCAGGGGATCTATCCAAACTCACTGAAAGACTAAATCCCGGATAAGGTCTTCATAGAAGGACTGAGAAATTTCCTGATATCCACGGATTAGTAAAAACACACTCTATCGCAACCTGGTGCAAAATTTCAGAATCATGCCAAAAATTCTAAAACTCCTCTTGACAAAAGTGATAATCCTGAGTATACTAGTTAAGCAATCTCAAATGCGGATGTGCTGGAACTGGTAGACAGGCACGTTTGAGGGGCGTGTGTCCATGACGTACGGGTTCAAGTCCCGTCATCCGCACCAGGTTGTAAAGCCCGGAAAGCCTTGATATTCAAGGCTTTCCGGGCTTTCTCTTTTTCTGGAAAAAGGGATTTGGTCATACTAAGGTCACGCTTTCGCCCCTGCAAGCAGAAGAAACCGTGGAGCAGCCTAACCCGGCCTGTTTCGCAATGGCGTTCTGGGCTAATCCCCGCTCACGCAGGACCTTCCGCAAAGTTGTCTCCTGCTCTACTTTATTGGGGACAGCGTGAACCGTTCTCTCACTAACACCTTCTTCCGACAGATTGTCTATAAACGTCTGAATGACCCGAAGGTTTATTTTGTCCACTCGTAAGTGCCCTATTGCAGCGTAGGTCCGTTTTTCATAGTCATGCAGCCGCTTCATAGACAGGGTGCCGTTCGTCTTGCCAGCAGCTTCCCGGAACCACTGTTCCGCAAGGGCCTGGAACTTAATATTCCCGGATGTAGTAAAAGCCCCGGCCTTACACTCTTCCTCAAAGAGGAATTGTTGCCGCAGGGCTTCTTTCTCTTGTTGCAGTTCTGTCATGTCAGGGGCAGAAGTCCATGTTTTGGTACGGAAGTTTTGTTTTCCGTTTCCATCACGCCCCAAGAAAACACGGAGTAGATATCACACGCAAGGACCTGTTATAATTTTTATAAAATATCTTTTGTATCTTTCATCCCTTTGGGTACTCTCGTTCGTTATACTGACAGAAAAGGCGGTGAGGCAGTGGAATATAGCGATCACGAACTGGTGCTCGGGATCAAAGGCGGAGATAAGAGCGCACTGGAGCTTTTGGTTCGCCGCTGGTATCCGCGAATTTACGGATATGTTTTCAAATTGACCGTGCATGAGCAGGACGCTTACGATTTGACGCAGGATGTTTTTATTGCAATGATGCAGAGTATCGGCAGCTATACGCCGTGGAGGAAATTTGACAGCTGGCTGTTTACGATCGCGCATAACAAGTGCATGGATTACTTTCGCCTCCGGCGGAAGGTCGTTCAGGCGGAAGCGGCTATTTTTGACCGACCCGATCCGGCTGCCTCGCTTGAAGATATGGCAGCGGTCTCCCTGTCCGTAAAAGCCGCACTGGAGAAGCTGCCCGCTGCACAGCGCGAGGCAGTGATCTTACATTATTTCCACCAATTCACCGCAAAGGAGATCGCGCGAATGACGAACACACCGCTGCCGACCATCAAGTCGCGGCTCCGCGCGGCCAGAAACACACTTTCAAACGAACTGCGGGAGGACTTCGAATGAACGATCGAATGGAACAGGAAATCCGCCGCACCATTTTGCGGCTGCAAGCGTCCATGCCGGAGCCGAGGGACCGGCAGACGCCGGTCTTCACGCTGCTGCGGATCGCCGCAAGCGAAATAAGCGTAGGTCTGCTGCTTGGGCTTTTCGCGGGTGCATTGATTTTCGGTCTGCTCAGCGTCAGGGCTTTGTCCATGCCGATGCTGACGATTTTCTGTACCGCACCCATGCCGATGCTCCTGCTGTTTCATCGGTACGTGCTCGCCTGCAATGAGCGGATGCGCGAATTGGAAGCTACGTTCCCGTATTCCTATCCCGAAATGCTGGCTGCACGGTCGGTCGTGATCTCGTGCTGGATGTTTGGCGCTCTGGTGCTCCTTTCCGTGATGCTGCACGTTTCTGCGGGTGAGGCGTTTTTGCGGCTGGCGCTCTGCGGCGCGGTACCGGGCATCTATTTATGCACACTGCTGCTGTTTCTGTCTGCCAGAATCCGTAATCCGGAAGGGCTATCCCTGCTTGCGCTCGTCTTCTGGGCGGCGCTTTGCTTCCTCGTGACGGTGCTTCCGTTTGATCGGCTTTTGCAGCTCTGCTCCACCGCCGCCTACGCAGCTCTGGCGGTCATCGGACTGATTTTATACGGCATTCTTGTGTGCAATATTCAACGAAGAAGGGGTTTGTATGACATGGCTCATATCGGATGAAGCCAGAAAGCACCGGGCGTTCCGCGAGGTCTGGGTCGCGTATCTCCTCGGCAGGTTGTATCTACTGCTGGGGCTATACACAGAAATTTCGGAACAGAATTACAGCGTGCTCTATGATGCACAGCAAAAGTGGAATTTTGTTCAGCAGAATATCTATTCCTATGGCGCGACGCTGACGGCGTTTCTGCTTGCGGTCGGATTGCCGCGGCTGGTCTGCTGTGAAAGGGAATACCGGACGGACGATCTTGTCGGGACGGCAGCACTTGGTCGACGGTGCACATGGAGAGCGAAAACAGCGTTTACGGTCCTCTATTGCGCGGCCGCTGTTTTCATCATCGGCGCAGCCAGTCTGCTGGTAAACGGCGGCGCATTCGGATTTGAGGGTGCACGTTTGCCTGTTGCATCGTGCGTATATTTTACGGATAGGGCGCTGCCGCCGATGTCCAATCTTGCGTACTGTGCGCTCCAGTATGGATTTCTGCTTTTGGGCGCGTTATACTTCGCTGGGTTTATTCTGATCGTCGCTGCGCTGACGCGGCGGACGGCGCTCAGTCTGTTCCTCTGCGGCGGCAGCTATTTGCTGTTTTTCGCGTATTCCGCTGTCGGGCCTCAGCTGCCGGAGTTCCTTCGCGTGCCGATCGACGCGCTCTATCGGTTCGGCTTCGGTGGCTATCTGCTGCAGGAGAGCTATTCGTGGGTCTTTCCATATTTGTGGTCGGACGTATGGAAACCGGTCCTGCTGGGGATTGGCATGATCCTTCTGGAGTTTTTCCTCTTTTGGAGGATATGGAGGAGGAATATGGAAGCATGAAAGATGATTTGATCCGCTGTTTCCGGAATCCGCTCTACTGGCTCGTTTTGGGTGCTGGGCTATCCGTTCGGGTCGTCCTCGCCTATTTCGATTTCCAGACCCGCAGCGATGCGTTCTGGTCCTTATCCGCAGAATTCTGGAATAAGATAGGCTCCGTAACACTCGGTTTTCTGGTTCTGCTCGTTCTGATCCGTCTGTTTTCCGCGGATTGTGAAACAGGAGTCTTTCCCGTCATCAACAGCACCGCCTATGGTCGAATCACGCTGTTCCGGAACCGGTTGATTGCCGGAAGCATTGCCGCTTCAGCTGGTGCTGTGCTGTTAGCAGCCGGAAATCATGCGCTGTCAATTCTTATTTCCGGCAGGCTTCCCCAACCGGATGGTTGGAATCACGCATGGTTCCGCAGCACAGCGATCGTTCTCATCGGAACAATTGGATTTTTCCTCTTTGCAGCATTTGTATGTGACAGTCTAAAGAATCAGCCGGCGGCCATGTGCATCTGCGGAGTTCCGTTTGCGTTCAGCTATTTTATCAATGTCGCTGTGTTGAAAAAGTTTGAATTCTTCTGGTTTGTTCGGTATGGATTTTTTGCAGAATGGATGCGCAGACGGAGAATCGGTGTGACCCCTGGAGTCTGGGGTGTCTGGTACGCGCTGTTATTGGGTGGGTTACTATTGGCCGCCATCCATCAAAGAAAGGAGCGCAAGGAATTATGAAGCTATCCTTCGAACATATCAGCAAGCTCTACGGCGATACAGCCGCGCTGCAGCAGATCGACCTGACCCTCGGGTCAGGCGTCTATGGCTTGCTCGGTCCAAACGGAGCCGGGAAAACGACGCTGATGCGGATCATGACGGATCTGCTCGCCCCATCGACCGGACGTGTCTTGCTGGATGGGCAGGACATTGCAGTCATGGGTGATGCGTTCCGGAAAAAGCTCGGCTATCTGCCGCAGGATTTCGGCGTTTATCCGAATTTCACAGCGGAGCAGTTTCTGCTCTATATCGCAAGGCTAAAGGGTCTATCAAAATTTGAGGCAAAGCGGCAAACGGATGATCTTCTGCGCATAGTCGGTCTGGAAGGCAAAAAGCAGAAAAAGCTGAAGGGCTTCTCCGGCGGACAGCGGCAGCGCGTGGGAATCGCACAGGCGTTGCTTGGCGACCCCGAAATTCTGGTGCTGGACGAGCCGACGGCGGGGCTTGACCCGGAAGAACGGATCCGGTTCCGCGGGATCATCAGTGATCTTTCCCAGCAAAAGCTCGTTTTGCTGTCGACGCATATTGTATCGGATCTCGAAGCAGTCGCAAACGAAATCATTCTGCTCCGGAAAGGTGTTGTCCTCGAAATGCAAAAGCCTGCTTCGCTGCTGGAGCAGCTGAACGGGCAAGTTTGGCTCGTTACAGTTCCAGCTGCAGACGAAGCGGCACTCACAAAGCAATATACCTGCAGCAATGTCATGCACACAGACGGAAAAAGTGTAATCCGTCTGCTCAGCAAAAGCGCCCCTCGACCCGACGCAGTACCAACAGCACCCAACATGGAGGATATGTATCTATATTATTTCGGTAGATAATCGTCCGGCTGATTCTGGCTGGATCTCGGGTGCAGTTCAAATCCAAGGGTTTCCGGGCTTTCTCTTTTTCTGGAAAAAGGGGATTTGGTCATACTTTGGTCATTGATGTGCCCCCTGTCAAGTAGACAGTAAAAAGAAAAGAATATTTTCTAGAAGGTCAGCGACCCCCAATTCAATTGAGAAGAAACAATACGCCCGGACAAAAGGCTCGTCCGGGCGTATTGCATGCATACATTATGATTATGATAAGGAGAAGTAGATTATTCGTTTTCGCTTGCAGGTTCACCTGTGGGCAGCTGGCCCTTCTTCTCCTGAGAAGCGATCCGAAGCTGGCTGATCAGGGTAAAGGCCATAGCGAAGATACCCACATAACCGGACAGGCCATAGACCTTGTTCACCAGCACAGTGAAGGGCAACACACTGAGGATCAGAGCAGCCAAAACCAGGATAACGGTGGTGATGTTGAACTTCTTGGTCTTATCGGGACCAGCCTTGTGGCCCAGCATCCACAGCAGAGGCACTGCCGTGGAGAAGATGCCCATCAGCACGATGACAACGAAAACACCAGCCAGAATGGGGTTGATCTTCTCAGCCAAAACCAGAGAAGGCACCTGTGCATTGTGGATCAGCTCGATATTGCACATCTGAGCGACCAGCATGACGATAATGGCCACGACCTGGAAGAAGCCGCCGCAGGCACCACCCAGCATGCCGCTCTTCCGGGAACCCTGTGCCGAGTGACCCAGCTGAGCGATAAAGGGAATGATCATAAAAGCCATGAAGCCGGAATACAGGAAACCGGACAGGATCCAGTTGTTGCAGGAAGCAGTCACCTTAACCGAGCCAAGGACCTGCTGCGCGGTTGCGATCATGCCAGCGTCACGAGCAATCGTGACCACACCGATAGCCAGCGCACAGACGATGATAACAGGGCCGATGAAGCCGATGACATCGACCAGGCGGTTCAGACCCATCAGGGCAACCACCAGACAGATGCCGGACATGATAAGACGGCCAGCCAGGTTGGGAATGCCCAGATACTGTTCCATAGAAGCGCCTGCGCCGCCGATCATGACGACATAAATGCCGAAGATAACAAAGGTGCCAAAGCAGTTCATTGCCACGCCCAGGCCCTTGCCACAGTAGTGCTTCCACACAGCAGCATCGCTGGTGAAGCTGTACTTCCGTCCGTCGCGCATCAGGGTGACACCCATCCAGACGTACAGGATCATGGTGATGATGGCAGAGCCGATACCAGCCCAGCCAAAGGCAGTGAAGAACTGCATGATCTCCTGGCCGGTTGCGAAGCCGGAGCCGATACAGAAGGCAGCGTAAGCGCCGCCGATCTTCAGGACATCTTTCAAGACGGCCTTTTCGTTGTTTTGGTGCATATCGTTTCCTCCAATTTGCAGATTACAACCAAAGGCACCGGAAACTTCCTGTGTCTCTTGTTGCATATAGAGCATCTGTTGCTTGGTGGAAACTTTCGCGTGCTTTCGGGTAAATCGCCCAGAGAAACTTCATGGCCCCCTCTGCCAGAAGCGGTCCCCTCCCAAAGGGAGAAAGCGCAAGAAAATCAACGCCAGGCCCCACGAAACTCCAGAAGACAGTTTATCACCTTTATTGCAAAAATTCAACTGTTTCTCTCTAAATTCTGCAATGTTAGCATCAACTTACCTTCTTTTTCGTCACTTTGACAACATAAACGTTGACACTTCTTTCCATTGCATAATTATTTTCTTTTGGTTCTATAATTTATTTATCCATCTAATTTACTTTCTCTTACAACAAATTAACAGCTTAAAACAAAAAATATTACAAGCTGTTAGCTTTGTTTATTCAAAGTCCGCGAGAAAATTCGCTGCGAATATGCCCTTTTCCACCCAGCGCCTGGTCGATCATCGACAAAAATTTCTCTCTGTCGTCCGGCAAGGTCCCCTTCAAAGGAACGTAGTTAGAGGCGTGGTTGCTGGTGAAATGGAACGGTCCATAGTTCAGCCCAGCCACCAGAGCGCGAGTCTCTTCCAGATATTCACGGGGACTAATCAGCTGGAATTTTCCCTCCTGCACATCCTTATACATGGGGGAATTGGGCTCCGGCATATAGGACAGGCAGGAAACATGGTTGGCCTGCATCTTATTGAGGACTTTGATCGTTTCTTCGATGTGTCGTTTCGCAGGTTCTCCAGGACCAGCCAATCCCAAGATCACCATGACCCACAGATCAATGCCAGCTGCTTTCAGCATGGAGGTAGCTTGCAGCATCTGTTCTGAGGTAACGCCCTTGTTGACCTTTTTCAGCAGCTCATCCCAACCAGACTCTACCCCCAAGTATGCCCTGGTCAGGCCAGCTTTACGCAATTCGTTCAACTGCTCCTGGGTCTTGGTCATGGTGCTTCGGGTGCCGGCATAAACCGTGACCTGCCGCAGATGCGGAAACGCCGCATATAAGGCTTCCAAGATCTGCAAGAGATGCTCCTGCCGCATCACAATGGCATCCCCATCACACAGAAAGACCTTATCCACGTTGTTTGGCCCATAGTATTCCCGTGCCATCGCGATGTCTTCGATAATTTCTTTCATCGGACGCACATGGAACTTCTTTGTTTTATACATTCCGCAGAATGTACATTTATTGTGAGAACATCCCACCGTGCATTGGAGCAAATAGCTCCGCCACTCTCCTGGGGGACGATAGATCTGACCTTCGTAACGCATATACAAATACCTCCTGATTCACTCAGCACGGTCTGCTGAGGGGATGATTTTTTTTAACGCTTTTTCTGCTTTCTTTCGGGGGAGCATCACTTCCCGGCCGCAGCCGACGCAGCGGAGGCGAAAATCCATCCCCACCCGAAGGACCTCCCAACGGCGGGCACCACAAGGGTGCTCCTTTTTCATTTCCAGCACGTCGCCGGGTCGTATGTCCATGGTTCTGACACCTCCTCGTATGGCTTAAATCAAACAAAGGAAAGTTTTTCTTCCAAGATGAATAGGGTTGTAGCAAACCTTGCAGAAAGGACGTGTATCAATGGTTGTTTCATATCCTCCAGAGGGGCGCCTTCTCCATACACCGGGCAACCAAGCCGCCTGCCAAAGCCTGCACACCCTGGCACAAGCCCAGGTAAAGCAAACGATCCTAGAAGGGCGCACGATACTCTGCACCCCCGGGCATGACCTACAAGTACAGCTGGGCCCCTTTACCGGCGTGATCCCGCGCGAAGAAACCGCCCTTGGGATCCGAGAAGGTACGGTTCGAGAAATTGCTATCCTTTCCCGCGTGGGGAAACCAACGATGTGTATGGTCTCCTCCGTCCTGTCAGACGGCACACTACTTCTCTCTCGCAGGCAGGCTCAGGAGCACACCTTGGCAGCGCTTTTGGATCGGCCTCTCGGTACTGTTTTACCGGGCACCATAACGCATCTGGCCCCCTTTGGAGCCTTTGTAGACATAGGATGCGGAGTGACCTCCATGCTTCCGATTGCACGCTGTTCTGTCGCACGCATCTCCCATCCAGCACAGCGTTTTTCCATTGGGCAAGAGATTTTTGTTGTGCTGGCAGAAAAGGACCGAAAAACAAACCGTCTCACCCTGTCCCACAAGGAACTGCTGGGGACCTGGAGTGAAAATGCGGCCCGATTTGCTCCCGGAATGACTGTGACCGGGTTGGTCCGCAGCCGGAAGACATACGGAACGTTTATCGAACTGACCCCAAATCTCGCCGGCCTCGCCGACCAAACAGAAGGGATCAAAGAAAACGACGCCGTTGCTGTGTACTGCAAAGCGATACAGCCAGACCGCATGAAAGTAAAACTCAACATACTCCAGCGGCTAGAGGAAGTAACAACTCCTCCTCCCCTTTTCTATTCTATCACATCCGGTCAACTCTCCCACTGGGTCTATTCTCCCCCAGATTGGAACGGCCCAGAGATCGGCACAACGTTTGATTAGACTTCCCCTTTGATGAGGTCCCAATACCGTTTTGCCGCCTGCTCCGTTTTGTTTTCGCCGTACTCATAATATTTCTTGCCCACCAGATCATCTGGGATATATTGTTGTTTGACATAGTGATGGGGATAGTTGTGGGCGTAGTGATACCCTTGGCCATGTCCCAGCTTCTCTGCGCCGCCGTAATGGCAGTCCCGCAAGATCACGGGGACTTGCCCGCCTTTTCCCTTTCGCACGTCGGCCATAGCCTGATCAATGGCCATGATCGCGCTGTTGGATTTTGGGGCTGTCGCTAAAAAAATCACAGCTTCTGCTAAGGGGATACGAGCTTCCGGCAGACCCAGCATATTGGCGCTGTCAACGCAGGCTTTTACAATGGGAACTGCCTGAGGATAAGCCAAGCCCACATCCTCACTGGCAATGACCATCAAACGGCGACAGGGAGAGATCAGGTCACCGGATTCCAGCAGGCGAGCCAGATAGTGAATGGCCGCGTCCGGATCTGAGCCACGGATGGACTTCTGAAAGGCCGACAGAATATCATAGTGCACATCGCCGTCCCTGTCGTAGCGATTGGCGGAACGTTGGGCCACCTCTTTCGTCTCTTCTAACGTCAGCTCAATTTCTCCACGGTCTTGGGCGTGGGCAGCAAAGAGAGCTTCCACCGCATTGAGTGATTTTCTGACATCACCACCACAGCTGCGGGCGATATATTCGTCGACGCCATCCTCCCAATGGACCAAGCGCTGTAAGTCCTCCCCCATTCGGCGAATCCCCCTCTGAATAACAGGGCGAACGTCCTCCGGTGCCAATGGTTTGAACTCAAACACTGTGGAGCGACTGAGAACGGCATTGTAGACATAGAAGTATGGATTTTCCGTCGTAGAAGCAATCAGAGTCAGCTTGCCGTTTTCCATGAACTCCAGCAATGATTGCTGCTGCTTCTTATTAAAATACTGGATCTCATCCAGATACAACACAACACCGTCTGGGGCCAACAGCGTCCCTACGTCCGCTGTAATGGCTTTAATATCCGAAAGACTGGCCGTTGTTGCGTTCAGGCGGTAAAAAGGGCGATGGATACGAGCGGCAGCAATCTCTGCCACAGTTGTTTTTCCGGTGCCCGATGGGCCATAAAAAATCAAATTTGGGATGGTCCCGCCCTGAATGATCCTCCGCAAGACACCCTTCTCTCCTAAGATATGCTGCTGGCCCGCCACATCATCCAAAGACTTTGGGCGCAAGCGGTCCGCCAGAGGTTGGTACATAAGCAGGTTATCTCCCTTCGCATAGGTAAAAAATAAGGAGGACGATGTAATATCGTCCTCCTTATTGTAACAGCTCAAATCATTCCCGTAAAGGGGGTGATCCTTACTCGTACATGGGGTACTTGTCGGTGATGGAGGCGACAGCCGCACGAATCTCGTCTTGCTTGGTGTCGAACTCGGTTGCGGTCTTCCAGATCAGCTGGCCGATGAGCTTCATGTCGTCCTCACGCAGGCCACGGCTGGTAGCAGCAGGAACACCGACACGGATGCCACTGGTGACGAAGGGAGACTGAGGGTCATCGGGAATGGTGTTCTTGTTGACGGTGATGTTCACCTGATCCAAGCGTTTCTCCATCTCCTTGCCGGTGATGTCAGCCGCACGCAGATCCACCAGCATCAGATGGTTGTCGGTGCCGCCGGAAACCAGGTCGAAGCCGGAGTCCATCAGGCTCTGTGCCAGGACCTTGGCGTTCTTCAGGATCTGCTCCTGATAGGTCTTGAACTCAGGCTTCATAGCCTCACCCAGGGCAATGGCCTTGGCGGTAATGATGTGCATCAGAGGACCGCCCTGAGAGCCAGGGAAGATGGCCTTGTCGATCTTCTTAGCGTGCTCTTCCTTGCACAGGATGATGCCGCCGCGGGGACCGCGCAGGGTCTTGTGGGTCGTGGTGGTAACTACATCAGCGTAGGGCACGGGAGAGGGATGCAGGCCAGCGGCGACCAGACCGGCGATGTGGGCCATATCGACGAACAGGTAAGCGCCCACTTCGTCAGCGATCTCACGGAATGCCTTAAAATCAATGATACGAGGATAAGCAGAAGCACCGGCGATGATCATCTTGGGCTTGCACTCCTTGGCGATGTCGCGGACCTTATCGTAGTCGATGCGGTGGGTCTTGGGGTCCACGCCATAAGGCACAATGTTGTAGTTGATACCGGAGTAGTTAACGGGGCTGCCGTGGGTCAGATGGCCGCCGTTATCCAGGTTCATCCCCATGACGGTGTCACCCACGTTACACAGGGCCTGATAGACTGCGTAGTTGGCAGAAGCGCCGCTGTGGGGCTGGACATTGGCGTGGTCAGCCCCAAAGAGGGCCTTTGCCCGGTCACGGGCCAGGTTTTCCACCACGTCCACGCACTCACAGCCGCCATAGTAACGCTTGCCAGGATAGCCCTCGGCGTACTTGTTGGTGAGAACGGTGGAAGCAGCGGCCAGGGTGGCCTCGCTGACGAAGTTCTCAGAGGCGATCAGCTCGATGTTTCTGCGCTGACGGTCATACTCTGCTTTGACGGCGTTGCCCACTTCGGGATCATGCTGGATCAGGAAATCGATGACTTCTTTGACCATGATACTCGCTCCTTTTTCTATGCAAAATTTGAAATGAACCAAGCGGGGATATTTTCCTTGTCCGCAAGGTCATTTTTCGGAAGTTCTGCTGGTTTTTTTCTATTATACTCTACTTCGAGAAAAAAACCAATGACGAATCACGCGGATTATGCTATACTAATTACACAAAAAATCCATCAAAGAGAAAAGGAATCCGCAAATTTTATGAAAACACCTGAAGACATCCAACACATCGTTGAAACTTTGAAAACACTTTATCCAGATGGCATCTGCTCGCTGCAATACCAAAAAGACTATGAGCTTCTATTCGCCACACGCCTGTCGGCCCAATGTACTGATGAGCGAGTGAACCAGGTCACGCCGGCGCTATTCGCCCGTTTTCCCTCCCTGGAAGCCCTGGCAGCCGCAGAACCGGCAGACGTAGAGCCTTACATCCACTCCTGCGGTTTTTTCCGCGCCAAGGCAAGAGACATTGTGTTGGCCTCTCGCATGCTCTTAACAGTCTATGGCGGAAAAGTGCCCGGTACGATGGAGGAGTTATTGGCCCTGCCTGGTGTTGGCCGGAAAACCGCCAATCTGATCCTGGGTGACGTCCACCATACTCCAGGCGTCGTCGTTGCCGACACCCACTGTATCCGGATCGCAGGCCTGTTGGGGCTGACTGACGGGACCAAAGACCCCGGTAAAGTCGAAAAACAGTTGCGGGCCTGCCTGCCTCCAGAGGAGTCCAATGATTTCTGTCACAGGATGGTCCTGCATGGTCGGGCTGTCTGTCGGGCACGAAAGCCGGATTGCCCCAATTGCGCTCTCCGGCCTTGGTGCGACCACTACCTTGACACAAAAGATACAGAAGCATAACAACGGCCCGCCGAAATTCGGCGGGCCATTGTCTGCCTCATTTACTTATTTTTGTCTGCCTGATAACGCTCGTAGATGATCCGCAGACCATCCAGAATGAGCTGACCATCCACCACATCGATGAGATCAGTGTTATCTGCAATGAGCCGAGCCAGGCCACCGGTAGCAACGACTGTGGCGTTCTCACCGCTGGGCATCTCTGCCTTGGTCTGGCGGATAAGGTACTCGATGGCACCGATATACCCCATGACGGAACCAGCCTGGATCTGCGCAATGGTATTCTTACCCAGGACCGATGCCGGACGGATCAATTCGATGCGGGGCAGCATAGCGGCCTGATGAAACAATGCGTCCGTAGACACGCGGATGCCAGCCAAAATACAGCCACCCAGATACTCCCCGTCAGGACTAAGGGCATCCACTGTGGTCGCCGTACCAAAGTCCAGCACCACCAGGGGCTTACCGTACTTCTCCATCGCTGCCACACAGGATACGGAACGATCTGCACCCAGGCGGTCATCTCCTTGATAACGAATCCCGGTGGAAACATCTTCGTCGATGATGATAGGCTTTTTTCCAAAGTATTTGATGATGGCACTGGTCAGAGTATACATCACCTGAGGAACCACAGAGGCAATGATAATGTCGGTGACCTGATCCATGGTCAGATCAAACCGACGGAAGTATTCGCACACCGTCAGGCCGATTTCGTCTGAGGTGCGGTTGGCATCGGTCATCAGGCGGAAGCTACCCACCAGGCGCTCCCCATCCAAAAGGCCAAACACCATGTTGGTGTTTCCCACGTCAATGGCCATGAGCATGGTCTATTCCTCCTAAGAATCACAAGGACTTTTTGTGTTTCCGGTTTATTTCTTGAGAAATAGACCAGAAAAAGGCAACGGAAAAATTCTAGCACACTTCTGTTTGTTTTTCCAGTTAAATTTTTGTTTTCTTTTCCGGGAAGGAACATCCTCCTCCTCTGCCTCATATACTGGAGCAGCAACGACAGGAAGGAGACCCTGCTATGGCATCCATTTCTGATCAACTGAAAGAAAATCCCGCTGCCAAAGAGCTCTTAGCCAACCAAAAGGCCATTCGTCAACTGCTGGCAGACCCGGAAACACGCAAAGTGCTCTCGTCCTTGCAGAAAAAGAACAGCGCTCAGCTGCAAGCCGCAGCGCAATCTGCCCTTCAAGGAAATTCTGCTGCACTTTCCGGCCTGCTGCAAGAGCTTTCCTCGGACCCTCAGGCCGCTCAGGCCATGCAGAAGCTGGACAAAAATCTGCACGGAACTTGACGTTCCCCTTGATCTCGCCAGAAAGGAGACTGCCCCATGGCCAGCTTGGAAGACAACTTAAACCAGCTTTTGTCAGACCCGAACGCCATGGAGCAGATCTTCTCCCTGGCAGGGAAACTTGGGATGAGTAGCGAACCATCAGGCGAACCAGAAGCGGAAGAACAGCCGCTGAGCGAACGCGAACCAGAAGCAGCAGAGCTTTCTCAGCCCCTCTTTGGCGCAGAGGGATTGGGAGGGCTGGGTAAATTGTTGGAAATTTTCCAAGGCAGCCAGCAGACTGCTCAAGAGGCAGACGCTTTGCTGGATGCCCTGCGTCCCTTCCTGCGCCAGGAACGCCAGGAAAAGCTGGACCGTGCCCGCCGCTTGGCCGGCTTATCCAGAGCTGCCCGACAGGCTTACCGACTCTGGAAGGAGGGAGAGCTGCATGTATAACGCCTATATCCCCGGCGGTGAGCCCTATGAAACAATCCCGGAGGACCACGATCCTCCGGGATTTCACCGCTTATTTGAAAAAGAAGGCAGTGCCATTTCCGGGCTGTTGAAAAAGCTCGGCCTACATAAGCTAGACAGCGGGGACCTGCTCCTGCTCCTCCTACTCTTTCTGTTGTGGCGGGAGGGCGACTCCTTTGATTGGGTCCTTCTGGCTGCTCTGGCGCTGCTGTTTCTCCGGGATGGAGATTCATGAGGTCTCGTGAAGCATCATCCCGTTTGGTAGCGTAAAGGTCACACCAGCCGCCAACGGCGTTGTCAGTTGGATCTCTGTCATCTCGTAGGTGATCCGATCTTCAGAGCTGCTTTCCGCCGCACAGAGCAAACCGCTTTCTGTGTCGATCCAATAGCGGTCCACGCCATCCTGCCCGTTGTCGATCTCTACAAAGATGCAAGACTTATCGTTCTTTTGCTCATAAGCCGCTGACGTGATCTTCTCTGGGTCCAGTGCTAGAACATCCTCATACGTAGGAATTCGCTGGGCCAGGTCTGCCGTCTCTGCCTGGGTGCTTGTTTCCTTCCAGGTCTTGTCCCCGGCATACCAAAGGCGAAGCTTTCCGTCCCCCACCAAGCGATACTGCGTGATATCTCCAGCGGAAATGGCGGTACGAACATAGCCTCCGTCTGCCCAAATTTCTATCTGACTGCCACCGCTGCCGCCGTTCCAATAGAGACCCACGGTCAGCTGGCGGTAATAGCTTTCCGGCCGTGACAGGCTGGCGATGACTTTTTGCACCGTATCCGGCGTCACTTCTACAGGGAGAAACGCTTTCCCCTCCGCTCCGGGGATATCCTGCTCTACACTGGGTAAAACGACCTCTGGAGGCCGGTTGGTCAAAGTCGGTAAGATCAGACTGACAAAAACCGCCACCAGCACCGTCACAGCAATGGCAACGACCAAAATCGTTCGATTTTTCTGCTCCACAGAGCAGCGCACCCCCTTTCCAGATGGGTGGTTCAGACGAGAAACTCCTCCGGCGGCTGGTTCCGCAGGCCGGCGTTCCAAAGGATCGCATCAACGATACGGCGGCAGGCCTGTCCATCCCCATAGGGATTTACAGCCTTTGCCATAGCCTCATAGGCAGCGGGATCGGTGAGAAGCTTAGCCGCATGCTGATAGACAGCCTCTTCTTCCGTTCCGGCCAGCAGAACAGTCCCTGCGGTCACTGCCTCCGGGCGCTCTGTTTCCCGGCGCAAAACCAGCACTGGGCGGCCCAGCGCAGGCGCTTCCTCCTGCAAACCGCCGGAGTCCGTCATCACAAAGGTCGCTCTTGCCATGAGATTATGCATCTCATCAGGGGTCAAGGGCTGGATCAAATGAATCCGGGGATGGCCGGAGAGATACTTCTTGGCCACTTCCTGAACCACCGGAGAGAGATGGACGGGATAGACCAATTCGGTCTGTGGAAAATCCTCCGCGATCCGACGCAGCGCCTTCATAATATGCTCCATCGGTTCTCCATAGTTCTCTCTGCGGTGACAGGTGACCAGGATGACTTTCTTTCCGGTATAGTCCAACTTGTTCAGCAGCTCGGTACGGAATTCGTAATCTGGGCGAACCGTAGTCTTCAACGCATCAATCACGGTATTTCCCGTAATAAAAACGCCGTCCTTGATCCCCTCCCCTGCCAGGTTTTCCCGATTGGCCTTGGTCGGGCAGAAATGGAGCTGGGCCAAGTCACCGACCAAGGTCCGGTTCATCTCCTCCGGGAAGGGCGAATAACGGTCCCAGGTCCGTAGGCCAGCCTCGACATGGCCCACTGCGATCTTCTGATAAAATGCGGCTAAGGCCCCAGAGAAGGTCGTGGTAGTGTCGCCGTGGACTAAAACCAGGTCCGGTTTTTCCTGGGAAAAGACCTCTTCCATGCCCAGCAGGCACTTGCTGGTAATGGTATACAGGCTTTGACGGGCTTCCATGATGTCCAAGTCATAGTCAGGCGTAATGTCAAACAGGTGTAGCACATCGTCCAGCATCTGACGATGCTGGGCCGTAATGCAGCAAATGCTTTGGATCTCAGGTCGACTTTCCAGTTCCTTCACCAGAGGAGCCATCTTCACTGCCTCTGGACGGGTCCCGAAAATCGTCATGACTTTCAGTGGCATGGGGCATCTCCTTTTTTTCTTCTGTTTTTTCGTGACGTCCCTCGTTGTGGGAGAGGAATATCTTTCCGGCAATCAGGCCTGCCAGACACAGCGCACAAAGAAGGATCATCGCCTTGAGCGCTCCGCTGGTGGTCAGGACCACAGCGGACAGTCCTAAAATCGCACTGATCACATAAAGGATCGCCACGGCCTGCTTCTGGTTAAAGCCCATATCGATGAGGCGGTGATGCACGTGGCTACGATCCGGAGCCATGGGGCTTTGTCCCTTAGCGATCCGGCGCAGGATGGCAAAGCAGGTATCGAACAGCGGCAAGCCCAGCATCAGGAAGGGTACCGCAAACGAAATGATCGTGTAAAACTTGAATAGGCCCTGAATAGACACCGTCGCCAGCACAAACCCCAGGAAGGTCGAGCCAGTGTCCCCCATAAAAATCTTGGCAGGGTTTAAGTTGTAGGGCATAAAACCGATACAGCCACCAGCCAGCGCAGCCATCAGTAGGGCCACGCCGCTTTCGCTGACCAGCATAGCGATGACCAGCATGGTCAGCGAGCTGATCGTTGCCACGCCTACAGCCAAACCGTCCAAGCCATCGATCAGATTGACCGCGTTGGTGATGGCCACGATCCAAATGACTGACAGCGGCACCGCCAGCTTACCCAGGACCCAGTAAGGATTGTCACTAAAAATATTGGGGTTAGACAGCACTTGGATCACGTTGCCATGCAGCACCGCAACCAAAGCAGCTACGATCTGTACCACTAGCTTCGGCTTGGCGGGCAGAGCATAAATATCATCAAAAATGCCAAGGATCACAATGATCACCCCACCCAGCAGCATCCCTCTCAGGGAAGAGCTCATAGGGACAAACAGCAAGGTACTCAGCAAAAAGCCCAGAAAGATCGCCAGACCGCCCATCCGAGGGATCGGATGGTCATGCATCCGGCGGCCGTCTTTGGGAACGTCCACCGCACCCACGATCTGGGCCAGGGATTTCACCACCGGGGTAGTGATAAATGCGATCAGCAGAGCCGACACCAGCGCAGCCGCAATGCGGGCGATGGCCGACAATTCCATTGTCATTCTATCGTACACTCCTTTTACAGGTCAGCGCGGGATCAGCGGGGGGCAAAGCCCACCTTTTTATGGACCTTCCGCAGGGTCCGATTGGCCAGCGCCGCAGCCTTTTCTGCGCCCTGACGATAAAGTGTTTCCAGATAGCCTTTGTCACCCAGCAGACGCTCTGTCTCCTCTCGGATCGGGCGCAGTGCTTCGACCACAGCTTCGCCGACGGCTGGCTTAAAGACACCATAGCCCTTGCCATTGAACTCGTTCTCTACCGCCTCAGGCGTCATACCCGTTACGGCAGAATAGATCTCAATGAGGTTCGTCACGCCGGGCTTTTCGGGTGAACGATAGATACCGCCCTCGCTGTCGGTGATGGCCCGCTTGAACTTGCGCATAATAGCTTCAGGCTTATCCATGACCAAAACGAAAGAATTTTCGTTGGGGCTGGACTTGCTCATCTTCTTTTCCGGCTCAGACAGGGACATCACGCGGGCTGCCACCTTGGGGATATAAGCTTCCGGCATGGTGAACACATCGCCATAGATGCCATTGAAGCGCTGGGCGATGTTCCGGGTGATCTCCACGTGCTGGCGCTGATCCTCTCCTACAGGCACCAGATCGGCCTGGTAGAGCAGAATATCTGCCGCCATGAGGCTAGGGTAAGTAAACAGACCGGCATTCACATTATCTGCGTGGGACGCAGACTTATCCTTAAACTGGGTCATACGGCTCAGCTCGCCGAACATGGTGTAGCAGTTCAGCACCCAAGCCAGCTCTGCATGCTGGGGCACATGAGACTGGATGAAGATGATGCTCTTCTCCGGGTCTAGGCCACAGGCGATGAACTGGGCATACAGTTCCAAGGACTGACGGCGCAGGGCAGCCGGGTCCTGGCGAACGGTGATGGCGTGCTCGTCGGCAACGCAGTAGATGGCATTATAATCGTCCTGCAGTGCCACCCAGTTGCGCAGAGCACCCAGATAGTTGCCCAGGGTGATCCGTCCGCTGGGCTGCGTGGCGCTGAAAATAGTTTTCTTTTCGTGTTCCATAATACCTCCTTGGGCGGAAGAGCCCAATCTTGTCCTACAAAAGTCAGGAAGACTTGATATTTATACTGTCTTATCTTACCACAACAACCCACTGCATGCAAGAATCCATGTATAAATAAATCCCTTGACAATTCTCCTGCTGAATTTTAGAATATGAACACATACTATATTAATTTGAAATTCAGGAGGCTCTTCCTATGGATATGACCTGGTATGACGAGCTGGAGGCCCGCATCCCGAAAGGGAGCGTTCGCACCCGGTTCGCACCGTCGCCCACTGGCTACATGCATGTGGGCAATCTTCGCACCGCCTTATACACTTGGCTGATCGCCCGCAAAGCCCACGGAACCTTTATCTTCCGTCTGGAAGACACGGATCAGACTCGGCAAGTTGAGGGCGCAACCGAACTGATCTACCGCACCATGAACGAGTGTGGTCTGACCCATGATGAAGGCCCCGATGTGGGCGGTCCCGTCGGTCCTTATATTCAGACCCAGCGCCGCGGGCTGTATGGCAAGTATGCCCAGCTGCTCGTCGAGAAGGGCCATGCCTACTATTGCTTCTGCGAAAAGGCCGAGTCTGAGGAGGACAGCGGCGAGTTTGACCGGGCGGAAGATCCCTGCCGCAACCTATCTTCTGAAGAGGCCGCTGCCAAAATTGCTGCAGGCGCCCCCTATGTCATCCGCCAGAAGATCCCCCACGAAGGCAACACGACCTTCTCCGATGCTATCTTTGGTGACATCACCGTAGAGAACAACACGCTGGACGACCAGGTCCTGATCAAGCGGGACGGCCTACCGACCTATAACTTTGCCAACGTAGTGGATGACCATCTCATGGGGATCACCCATGTGGTGCGTGGCAGCGAGTATCTCTCTTCCTCCCCGAAGTACAATTTGCTGTACGAGGCTTTTGGCTGGGAGATCCCAGTCTATGTCCACTGCTCCCCTGTCATGCGGGACGCACAGCACAAGATGTCCAAGCGGCATGGTGACCCCTCCTATGAGGATCTGCGTGCCCAGGGTTATCTGACGGATGCCATTTTGAACTATGTGGCCCTGCTGGGCTGGTCCCCCCGCGGTGAGCTGGCAGAGCAGGAATTCTTCAGCTTAGCGCAGCTGGTGGATGCCTTTGACATCACCGGTATTTCCAAGTCCCCTGCTATCTTTGACCTGGAAAAGCTGAAATATTTCAACAGCGCATACATCAAGGACCTCTCCGCAGAAGATTTCCTGGCGGCAGCTACCCCCTATCTACAGGAAGGGATCAAGAATCCCGCCATTGATCTGTCTCTGGTGGCTCCCCTGGTGCAGACCCGTCTGGACACCCTGACGGAGATCCCCCCCATGGTGGACTTCTTCGATACACTGCCCACCTATTCTAACGACCTTTACACCCACAAAAAGATGAAGACCAACCCGGAGAATTCTCTGGAAGCTTTACAACTGGTCCTGCCTGTCTTCCAAGGCATGGACGCCTGGACTTATGACAGCATCCACGATGCACTCATCCATTTGGCTGAGGAAAACGGCCTGAAAAACGGACGGATCATGTGGCCCGTGCGTGTCGCCGTCTCCGGTAAGCCCACCACGCCCGGTGGTGCTGTGGAACTGTGCCAAATTCTAGGCAAAGAAGAAACAATTCGCCGTCTGGAATCTGCTATCCAACAGCTGACACCCCATGCATAATTTTAACGATTTGAGAAAACCCTGGACCTCTCGCTTTGATGGAAGGTCCAGGGTTCTCTTTTTCGTTTCTCTTTGATTTTTAGGCAGGGAAAAGCCCCAGGCGAAATCGCCTGGGGCTTTTGTAGACACGTTTTCTCGTGCAGAACGAGAAGCACTAAGTAGATTAGTGGCCCTTGCCGGACAGAACAGCGCCAGAGATAACGATCTTCTGGACCTGGTTGGTGCCCTCGAAGATGCAGTATGCCTTGATGTCGCGGAACATCTTCTCAACGCAGTCTTCCTTCATGTAGCCCTTGCCGCCCATCAGCTGAACAGCGTCGGTGCAGACTTCCATAGCAGCGTTGGTGGCGAACATCTTAGCCATAGCAGCTTCCTTGGAGAAGGGCAGACCCTTAGCCTGCAGGTCGTTAGCGTGGGTAACCAGCTGACGGGAAGCCTCGATCTTGGTGGCCATGTCAGCGATCATCCACTGAATGCCCTGACGCTTGGAAACGGGAGCACCGAAGGTGACTCTCTCCTTCACGAAGGCAATAGCCTCGTCCAGAGCACGACGAGCGATACCGACAGCCAGAGCGCCGACGCAAGCACGGGACTTGTCCAGGGTCTTCATAGCGAAGCCGAAGCCCTTGCCCAGGCCAGCCTCACCACCAACCAGGTTGAAAGCGGGAACACGGACGTTCTCGAACTTCAGGGAGCAGGTGGAGATGGTACGGAAGCCGCACTTGTCCTCATACTTGGTGACGGAGAAGCCGGGGGTGCTGGTGGGAACCATGAAAGCGGAGATGCCCTTGGTGCCCTTGGAAGGATCGGTGGAAGCGAAGACGCAGACGATGTCAGCCTCGCCGCCGTTGGTGATGAAGCACTTCTCACCGTTGATGACCCACTCGTCGCCGTCCTTGACAGCGGTGGTCTTGACGTTGGAAGCGTCGGAACCGGACTGGGGCTCGGTCAGAGCGAAAGCAGCGTAGCCCTTGCCCTCGATGATGTGCTTAGCGAAGTACTGAACCTGCTCGGGGGTACCACCGATCAGGATGGGCTTCAGAGCCAGGTTGGTGGTCTGCATGACGGAAGCGAAGTTGCCGTCATAGTAGCCCATCTCCTCGTACATGACCTCAGCAACGTCCAGAGGAACCTTGTTGCCGCCGTACTCCTTGGGGATCTCGAAGGTGTTCAGGCCCAGCTTGAATGCCTTGTCATAAGCCTCGAAGGGGATAGCCTTGGAAGGATCGACGACCTTGTCCCAATCCAGCATGATGGGCTCGATCTCCTTCTTGGCGAACTCGCCAATGACTTCTACCCAATGCTTCTGTTCTTCAGTCAGTAACCGCATGTTAATCTACCTCCATAATAAATTCAGATTATACTGATAGTCGCTTACTCTTTGTAGAGTAAAGAGTAAGCTAAAACATTGCCCTTTCCCGAAGAGACGGAGCCGGGCAATTGTTCTCAAAAAATCACCGTGAAACGCTTGTTTGAGACGATCTCATCTGAAAAAAAATAGATGATACATTGCCGTCCCTTTGAACAAGAATCTCACTTCGTACTTAATGATACTGCCTTATTTCAACAAAAGAAATCGGCCTAATTAACTAAATTATAAAATTCTGTACTACTTTTCCCTAGTACACCCAAATTTTGTCTCTTTTATTAGAACTGATAGCCCTGTTCCTCCAACGGAAGGATGACCTTTCGGTAAGCTTTCCACAGGAAATATCCCGCCAAAGCCCCGGCTAAAACCTCTGCCACCGGGAAAGCACACCACACCAGGTCCAGCTTTCCGGACCGGGAAAACAGATAGGCCAGCGGCAGCACGAGAACCAATTGGCGGAAGATAGCAATGGTCATGCTCAGCAGTCCCCTGCCCAACGCCTGGAACACGGAAGAGGCCACAATGGTAAAGCCGCCGATAAAAAAGCTGGTGCTCAAGATGCGCAGAGCGGGCACACCAATGGCCAGCATATCTGGCGATGCTTGGAAGATACCAAGCAGTTGCGCAGGAAAAATCTGAAAAATGGCAATGGCAACGACCATAATGCACAGGGCAGAAATCACCGCCAAACGAATCGTTGCTGTGATCCGGTGAGGCTTTTTGGCGCCATAGTTATAGGCAATGATCGGCACCATACCGTTGTTCATGCCGATGATCGGCAGGAAGGCAAAGCCCTGGAGCTTGAAGAAAACGCCATAGACAGCCGTAGCCGTTTCCGAAAAGGCCACTAAAATCTGGTTTAGGCCAAAAATCAGGACGGAAGACACTGTCTGCAGCAGGATCGACGGAATACCTACTCCGTAAATTCGGCTGATGACCGGCTTGCTGGGGCGGAGCGTTGATAAACTAAACTGGATCTCCGGGTTTTTCCGCAGATTGTAATAAATGCCCAGCGCTGTGCCAGCCAACTGGCTGATAACCGTTGCCAGGGCAGCTCCGGCAACCCCCATTTTCGGGAAACCCAACAGGCCGAAGATCATAATGGGGTCCAGCACAAGATTCAATCCAGCGCCCACCATCTGGATCACCATGCTGTAGAATGTCTTGCCTGTGGATTGGAGCAAGCGAGACAATAGGACTTGTCCAAAACAACCGATAGAGAGGACCGTCACGATCGACAGATAATCATGCCCCAGTGCAATAATGTTCGGGTCCTCTACCTGTACCGAAAAATAGAAGCGGGAACCCAACAGTCCCAGCAACGCAAAAACCACATAGCTGACTAAGCCTAAAAAAATGGCATTGCCAGCAACCCGGTTCGCCATGGAATAGTTTTTCTCCCCTAAATTTCGGGACAGCAGGGCATTGACGCCCACACCAGTACCAGTAGCGACCGCGATCATTAAGTTCTGCATGGGATACGCCAGTGAGACGGCCGTTAAGGCCGCCTCGCTGATGTAAGAAACAAACATGCTGTCTACCACATTATAGAGGGCCTGGATGAACATCGAGATCATCATGGGGCCGGACATGGTCAGAAGCAGCTTTGGGATGGGCATGGTGCCCATTTTATTTTCCTGGGCCGGTTGAGGCCGTTGACTCATTCTCCCACCCCTTCCGGGAAAGACAGGGCCGCATGCTTCAGCACTTCTACTGCAAAGTCCACGCCATATACACTGCTGATGGCCAGATGATAATGGCGGGCGTCTCCCCATTTGTTCTGAGAGAAGTAATTGTAGAAGGATGCACGCTTCTTATCCTTTTTGCGGACGAACTCTTCCATATTGTTGGCCTGCTTCTCATAGACCTGTTGGGCCCGCTCGGCGCGGAAAGACAGCGGAGCATGAATGAAGACATTCAGCAGGTCTTTGCGTTCCCGCAGAACATAATCGGCACAGCGGCCCACGATCACACAGGGACCTTCACTGGCTACTTGGCGAATGATCTTGCTCTGGACCAGAAAGATCTGGTCGTTCATAGGCAACTGCTGTGCGCCCATATACAGGCCATACAGAAAGCTGGTGGACTTCATCTGCTCGGTCTTTTTGATGTACTCCTCGGAAAGGCCGCTTTCTTTCGCGGCCATGAAGATCAGTTCCTTATCGTAGAAGGGAATACCAAGCTCCTTGGCCAACCGCTCACCGATGGCGCGGCCGCCGGAGCCATATTCTCTGGAAATCGTGATCACTGGTATGCTCATGGCGCTCCTCCTTTGGGTCATTGCTTCAAAAGGCCCACCAAGCCCCCAGGAAGCGGGAGCCGCGTGGGCCTTTTGAATGGTCATATTTGTGCAAGTAAACCTATAAGCCGGGTTCTGTTTCGACAGCCATCTATCTAGGCGTACCGTTGCCAGCACGCTCCAGCCACCTCCCTGGGGAGACCGGGCCGGTCATATTCCCCTCCACGGTGTTGCTCCGAATAGAGTTTACAGCACCGGACGCTTCCACGCCGGCGGGTGAGCTCTTACCTCACCTTTCCACCCTTACCCGGTCGAAGCCGGGCGGTATCTCTCTGTTGCACTTGTCCTGAAGTCGCCTTCGGCGGGCGTTACCCGTTATTCTTGCCCTGTGGAGCCCGGACTTTCCTCACGGACGGCCTTTCGGCCTGCCCCCGCGGCTGTCCAGCTTGCTTGCAAGCTTATTTTACCCAATTCCGTCTTTCTTGTCAACAAGGTCTTTGATGACTTCCCCGGCAATGATGAGGCCTACAACAGAGGGAACAAAGGCGGTACTGCCAGGGATCTGGCGGCGCTGGACGCAGGTGCGGGCGGCATCAGGGGGACAGATGCAATTGGTATGGCAGCTGCTGGAGAGATCGTCTAAGGGGGTCATGGGGGGTTCCTGCGAATAGACGACTTTCAGGTGACGGATACCACGTTTTTTCAATTCTTTCCGCATGACACGGGCCAAGGGGCAAACACTGGTTTGATAAATATCCGCGACCTGAAACGCCGTGGGGTCCAGTTTATTGCCCGCACCCATAGAGCTGATGATGGGGGTCCCCGCAGCATCGGCCTGCTGGACGAGTTCTAGTTTACCGGAAACGGTGTCGATAGCGTCTACGATATAGTCGTATTGGGTAAAGTCGAACTGATCCGCTGTGGCAGGCGTATAGAAACACTTGTGGGTGGTAACTTGGATGCGCGGGTCGATGTCGGCGATCCTGGCCTGGGCCGCATCGACCTTATACTGGCCAACGGTACTGCGCGTGGCAATGATCTGGCGGTTGAGATTGGTCAGACAAACTTTATCATCGTCGATGAGATCCAAAGCTCCTACCCCGCTGCGGGCCAGCGCTTCCATGGTAAAGCCCCCTACCCCGCCGATGCCAAAGATGGCAACACGGGCCTTGGCCAGGCGTTCCATGCCCTCTGCGCCAAGGAGGAGTCTGGTGCGGGAATATTGATTCAGCATAGCCGCCGCTTCCTTTCTGCGTTAGTCTTCTGGATCGTCCACGGATACATCGTCATAATGCTCCAAGAAGGAGTGGCGGATACCGTGGGTCTTATAGCCTACCATGGTGTCCAAGCTGACGGCGTGGATGCTGTTGAAGATGCTTTTCTCAATGTTGGGGTTGTCTCGTTTCAAGCGGCGAATGAGGACCTTGACCTCCTGGCGCTTGGACCCGCCGCCTCCATTGTCACAGATGGAGCAGTTTTCTGTAAAGCGGCAGGCGCATTGGATAAATTCCAGGTCATTATACCGCCGCCAGGCTAAAATATCATCCTCATGGACGCAGTAGAGAGGACGGATCAGCTCCATACCCTCGAAATTGGTGCTGTGAAGCTTGGGGAGCATGGCTTGAAGCTGGGAGCCGAAGAACATACCCATGACCGTTGTCTCGATGACATCACTGAAGTGATGGCCCAGAGCGATCTTATTGCAGCCCAACTCTTTTGCCTTGCTGTAAAGATGCCCCCGACGCATCCGAGCGCAGAGATAGCAGGGCGAGGTATCGCTGTTGTTGGCAACCTGGAAAATATTTGTTTCAAAGATGGTGATGGGAATTTCCAACAAGGCCGCATTGCTCTCGATCTTCTGGCGGTTGATGGGATTGTACCCAGGGTCCATGACCAGATAGACCAACTCAAAGGGAAAGTCGCTGTGCCGCTGAAGCAGCTGCATGAGCTTGGCCAAGAGCATAGAATCTTTACCGCCAGAGATGCAGACAGCGATCTTATCCCCCGGCTGGATGAGTTCGTAATGCTTGATGGCATAGGTGAAGGGACGCCAGAGTTGTTTTCGGTATTTTTTATGGATACTGCGCTCGATCCATTGACATGGGGTCAGCTCTCGACTCATGGTGGACGTGGCTCCTTTCTCAGGCAAGTTCTTGGTAACAGGCGTCAAAGGCCTGTAAAAACCCAGTAATATCCTCCTGGGTGGTGCGCCAGCTCAGGCTGATGCGCCAAGAAGACAGGGCATTTTTCCGTTCCCGACTCACAGCAAAGACTGCTTTGGAAGGCAGGCCGTCGGAGGAACAAGCGGATTTCACAGAGACACATACGCCCCGCTCGGACAACGCTTTTTGGAACTGGGTCCCCTTCACACCCTGGACGCTTAGGTTCAAAATATGAGGGACTCCGCCAACAGGACTGTTGATACGGACCTTGGGGAAGGCAGACAGGGCCGTTTCCGGCTGCGTGCGCATGTCTCGAACGACCGACGTGCGCTCATCCCGGTATTCGATTGCCAGCGTCAAAGCAGTGTCAGCTGCGGCGGCTAGAGCCAGGGTCGGCGTCCCGCTGCGGTAGATCGAATCGCTTGACCCGCCATGGAACAAGGGTTCTATCACGAGTTGCTGACGTTTTAGCAGCAGGCCGCTGCCATTCAGGCCTCCAATCTTGTGGAAAGCCAGGCTCATCGTATCAAAGCCCTGGAACGTGATCGGGATGCGGCCCACAGCTTGCGTCGCGTCTATATGCAGGAGGCAATTTGGATAGTCCTTCAAAATCTCTCTGATCTCTTCCAAGGGCTGGATCGTCCCTAGCTCACTGTCCACTGCGGTCACAACTAAGAGGATGGTATCCGGCCGTAGAAGCTCCCGAAGCTGGTCTGTGTCGATGGTCCCATCCCGCCGAATATCTAAGAGGTCGATCTCATAGCCCTGTTGCTGGAGAGCCGTCAAACTGCCGCCGACGGAGGCGTGCTCCAATTGGGTGGAGAGAATATGTTTGCCCAGGTGGCGGTTGGCCCTGGCGATGCCCTTTAGGGCCAGATTATTGGCCTCTGTCGCGCCGGAGGTGTACAACACTTCCGTGGTCTTGGCTCCCAGCAGAGATGCAATGTGCTCCGTCGTCTCAGCCAACAACTCCCGTGCAGCTTGTCCAGCAAGATGGCTGCTGTTTGGGTTGCCAGGATAGTCCATTTCTACGGCACAAAAGCGGGATAAAACCGCCGGGTCCACAGGGTGGTTCGCAGCGTAGTCCAAGTAGATCATCGTTTTCTCTCCCCCTTTTTCGGGGTGTTTCCCCCTAAACTGGTTGGTTTCAACGTCTGGTATCATAGCATCCGCATCTTTCCCTGTCAACAAGACATCTGGATTTTCAAGGATTTTACCGATAGAATCAGTAGGATTTACATTGACTTTTGTTTTTCCCTTCCGTATAATGGGGCTACTACATCATTCCGCAGGAGGTCTTGTCCCATGGAAGTTACGCAAGCCACCCTCTCCGCCCTACGACGGGAGCTGCATCGTTATCCGGAGCTGGCATTGGAAGAGCATCACACCGCCCAAGTCATCGAGCGGGAGCTGGACAAAGCTGGTGTCCCTCATCGGCGCATTGGGGCCACCGGTGTTCTGGCCACGCTGACCGGAGGAAAGGGGCCGGGACCTATCGTTGCTCTCCGTGCGGACATTGACGCACTGCCCATGCAAGAGCGGCATGAGACGGACTATTGCAGCCAGGTAGACGGAAAAATGCACGCCTGCGGCCACGACGCCCACACCACCATGCTGATCGGTGCCGCGCAGACGCTGGCCGCTCGGCGGGATGCTCTTCGGGGAGAGATTCGCTTCTGCTTCCAACCTGGAGAAGAGACCGGAAAAGGGGCGGAGGATTTCCTGGCCGCCGGATGCCTGCATGGAGTCAGCCGGGTCTTTGGACTTCACGTGGCCCCAGAGCTAACGGTGGGGACCATCGGCGTGACACCAGGTCTGAACAAAGCCGCTGTTGATGGGTTTCACATCATCATACACGGGAAGTCGGCTCATGTCTCTACCCCACAGCTAGGGGTAGATGCACTGTATATCGCCAGCCATATCGTCGTGGCATTACAGGCCCAGGTCGCCAGACGGACCTCCCCCATGGAACCAGTCATCCTGGGCATCGGAAAATTCCAGAGCGGCACGACCTACAATGCGCTGGCCGAACGCGCTGTATTGGAGGGAACGACCCGCACCATTTCTCCCGAAGCCAGGCAGCGGACCCGGAGGCAAGTAGAAGAGACTGCGCAGCAGATCGCCGCGCTGTATGGCGGCACGGCAGAGGTCATTTGGGATGATATTTGCTCGGCACTGGTGAACGACCCCGGAGCAGCTGCCGAAGTCGCAAACATGATCCACAGCCAGCAGCCGGAGCTTCTTGTGGATGACCACCGGCCTCTGACCTTGAGCGGTGACAACTTCTCGGAATATCTGCTGCAAGTACCCGGTGTTTATGCCTACCTGGGCTGTTCCCACCCGGACAAACCAGAGACGCACTTCCCCATTCATCACAACAGTTTTGATCTGGATGAGGCTGCTCTGCCTATCGGTACCTGGCTCTATACAGCCTGTGCCCAGACCTGGCTGGAAACCCTGTCACAACACGTATGATCTGATCGTTTTTCCAGACAAAAACGGAGCGGAACCCTGCCATTGTGGTGGATTCCGCTCCGTCTGTTTTTTATAGGTGGTTCTACTCCAAGATCAGCCCCGATAGCGCAGAGCCTCGCGGCGCTTGTGTTCGCTGCGGGCGTGGTAACGGTCGATGATGGTCTTGTCAGCCTCGTCGGCCTCGCCGGTGGTGATGTATTTGTCGATGGCGGCATAGGTCACGCCCATGTCCTGCTCGTCGGTCTGGCCCTCGAAGAGGCCAGCCGAAGGCGCCTTGGTGATGATGGACTGAGGGGCATTCAGATACCGCAGGAACTCGAAGATCTCCGTGGCGGTCAGGTCTGCGATGGGGTTCAGGTCAAAGGCTCCATCGCCCCACTTGGTAAAGTAACCCATGTAATACTCGCTGGCGTTGCCGGTGCCCGCCACCAGGCGGTTCTCGCTGGCAGCGACGGCATACAGGGTGATCATGCGCAGGCGGGGGGCAATGTTGCTGATGGCGCTGTCATTCAGGGTGGTGATGGCGGAGAGATTCTCCATAGCCAGCTCCTTCTGGGCGGTCAGGTCGATCACGCGGGTCTTGATGCCAAACTGGTCCGCAACCTCCATGCCATCGTCTTTGTCGATGGTAAAGTTCCGCTTAGAGCTGCAAGGCATGATGATGCCCTCGGTGTTCTCACACGCCATCTTGCACAGGATGCCCACCAGGGCAGAGTCTTTTCCGCCGCTGTTGCCAAAAATGATGCCATCTACATGGGCGGCAGCGACAGCGTCCTTGATAAACTGGACCCGCTTTTGGGTCTCTTCCGCATAGTTCCTCATGTACGTATTTCCTCTCCTTATTACTCCACTGCCACAACTCACTCTACTGTGACAGATTTGGCCAAGTTCTTCGGCTTGTCGATGGCGCACCCATTGGCCTTTGCCACGTAGTAAGCAAACAGCTGTAAGGGCACGATCTCCGGCAGGGTGTTGAAGATCTCCTTGGTCCGAGGCACGAAGATCACATCGTCAGCCTCGGCAAAGATCTGGCGGTTGCCCTCCAGGACCACAGCCAGGACCTGGGCACCGCGGGCCTTGACCTCTTTGATGTTGCTCATCATCTTGTCGAACAGGGTCTCATAGCAGGCCAGGGCGACCACAGGACGCCCCTTTTCGATCAGGGCAATGGTCCCGTGCTTTAGCTCGCCGGCAGCGTAAGCCTCGGAATGGAGATAGGAGATCTCCTTGAGCTTCAGAGACCCCTCCATGCTGGCAGCATAGTCCAGATTCCGACCGATGAAGAACACATCGTTGTGGCTGTGATACTTCTCAGCCAAGGCAGGCAGATTGGGGTTGAGGTCGATGGAACGCTGGATCAGGCTGGGGAACTGGAGAATGGCATCGACCAATTCCTTGTTCTGGGCATCATCCAGGCGGCCCAGGCGGCGGGCCAGGTAGACAGCCAGCATATCCATCACGGCGACCTGAGTGGTATACCCCTTGGTGGTGGCCACGGCGATCTCCGGGCCAGCCCAGGTATAGACCACGTCGTCAGCCAGCTTGGCAATGGTGCTGCCCACCACGTTCACGATGGCCAGCACGCGGGCCCCACGGGCCTTGCACTCCTTCATGGCGGCGATGGTATCCGCCGTCTCGCCGGACTGAGAAACGACCACCAGCAGGGTGTGCTCATCCACCAAGGGGTTGCGGTAGCGCAGCTCGGAAGCCAGGTCGGCCTCCACAGGGATGCGGCACAGCTCCTCGATGACGTATTTGCCCACACTGCCGGCATAGAACGCCGAGCCGCAGGCGGTGATCATAATTTTGTTGATCTGCTTCAGGTCCTCATCGGAGAGAGAGAAGTCATCCAGGACGATCTCCCCGTCTTTGATGCGGGGCTCGATGGTAGACTTGATGGCATGGGGCTGCTCCATGATCTCCTTGAGCATGAAGTGCTCGTAGCCGCCCTTTTCGGCAGCGGCGATGTCCCAAGCGATCCGGGTCACGGTCTTTTCCAGGACCTTGCCCGTGGTGTCATAGATGGTAATATTTTCGGGGGTGATGTCGGCGATCTCGCCGTCCTCCATATAAATGACATTCTTGGTGTGTGCCACGAGTGCAGTCACGTCAGAGGCAAAGTAGTTTTCCCCGATGCCCACACCCACGATCAGAGGGGCGGACTGGCGGGCAGCGACAATGCGGCCACCCTCTTCCGAGCAGAGAATGCCCAGGGCATACGCACCTTCCAGGCGAGAGATCGTCTTGAGAACGGCCTTTTTCAGGTCGCCCTCATAGTACATGTCCATGAGATGGACAATGACTTCCGTGTCCGTTTCACTCTTGAACTGGAAGCCCTTGCCCTTCAGCTCTTCCCGGAGCTGCGCATAGTTTTCAATGATGCCATTGTGGACCACGGCAAACTTATTGTCATTGCTCATGTGAGGGTGCGCATTGACGTCCGTGGGTTCCCCGTGGGTGGCCCAGCGGGTGTGCCCGATGCCGGCGTGGCCGGGCAGGGCTGCGCCGCCCTTGATCTTGGCATCCAGGTTTTTGATCATGCCGCTGGCCTTGACCATGTGGATGCCCTTCTCCCCCAGCACCGCGATGCCGGCGGAGTCATATCCTCTATATTCCAGTTTTTTCAGCCCATCCAGCAAAATGGGGGCTGCGTTCTGGCTGCCGGTAAAACCGACGATTCCACACATAGGTGTATCCTCCTTATTTTTCCGCAGACTTTGCCAGCAGGCGGCTCATGACCTCCTGATAGGCATCCTCCACGTTCCCCAGATCCCGACGGAAGCGGTCCTTATCCAGCTTCTCGTTGGTGTCCTTATCCCACAGGCGGCAGGTGTCGGGGGAGATCTCATCGGCCAGAATGATGGTGCCGTCACTGGTCCGGCCAAACTCCAGCTTAAAGTCCACCAGCTTGATGCCCACGGTCAGGAAGAACTCCTGGAGCACCTCGTCGACCTTGAAGGACAGGCGGATGATGGTGTCGATCTCTTCCTTGGTGGCCAGCTTCAGGGCCAGCGCATGGTAAGAGTTGATGAGGGGGTCGCCCAGATCGTCGTTCTTGTAGGAGAACTCAATGGTGGGATGCTCGAACACGATGCCCTCTTCTACGCCGTAGTTCGAGGCAAAGTGACCAGCAGAAATATTGCGGATGATGACCTCCAGAGGAACGATCTCCACCTTTTTGACCACGGTCTCCCGGTCGTTCAGCTCCTCCACGAAATGGGTGGGGACGCCGTGCTTTTCCAGCATCTGCATGAGCAGGTTGGTCATGCGGTTGTTGATGGAGCCTTTGCCCAGGATGGTGCCCTTCTTCTGGCCGTTGAAGGCCGTTGCGTCATCCTTGTACTCCACGATGAAGCGTTCGGGATCATCGGTGCGAAACACTTTCTTAGCTTTTCCTTCGTAGATCTGTTCCAGCTTTTTCATTGTTGATCGACCCTTTCTATCTGGTTCTTCCTTGCAGCGGGCCTAACGCCTGCGCGTGTTCTGTTTGGATATATACGTATGTATTTTCCCACAAATGGGGGCGTTTTGCAATGGGTCTGCCCCCTACTGGGGCAATTTTTTCTGATTTTTTCACGATGTTACCAAGTGAAGGGAGAAAATCGGCGGCCATCCCGTCCAAATGCTGTGAGATGTTTGGGCGGCTTTCTTTTTTTAGTAAAGAAACGCAGCAAAGAGCGACTTTTTTCTTGACAGGTTAGCCTGGAGATATTATACTTTTAATAAGCGGGCGAGTGCTTCGGAATCGAGGCTTACTGGTCCTTTTTTCATGTGAAAGGGGAATTTGACCGTATGAGCAAATATACCAAAGAAGATATTATCCGCATGGTGGAGGAGGAAGGCGTCGACTTCATCCGCATGCAGTTTACCGATATGTTCGGCCAGGCAAAGAACGTGGCCATCACCACCTCCCAGATCCAGAAGGCTGTGAGCAACCAGATCTCCATCGACGGCAGCTCCATCGAGGGTTTCACCCGCATCCATGAGTCTGACCAGTACCTCTACCCCGATCTGGACACGTTTACCATCCTGTCCTGGTACGAGCAGCAGGGCAAAGTGGCCCGCCTCATCTGCGACGTGTGCAACCCCGACGGCACCCCCTTTATCGGCGATCCCCGCGGCGCTTTGAAGCGCACCTTAAAGCGGGCGGCTGACATGGGCTACACCTTCAACGTTGGCCCTGAGTGCGAGTTCTTCCTGTTCGAGATCGACAAGGACGGCAAGCCCACCACCAAGACCGGCGACGAGGCTGGCTACTTCGACCTGGGCCCCATCGACCACGGTGACTACACCCGCCGGGAGATCTGCCTGGCCCTGGAAGCCCTGGGCTTTGAGATCGAAGCCTCTCACCACGAGTGCGCCGCCGGCCAGCATGAGATCGACTTTAAGTATGCCGATGCACTCAACGCCGCCGACAACATCATCACCTTCAAGCAGACGGTCAAGAAGATCGCCTATGCCAACGGCCTGCATGCTACCTTCATGCCCAAGCCCATCTATGGCACGGCCGGCTCCGGCATGCACATCAATATGTCTCTCTTCAAGGACGGCAAGAACGTCTTCTTTGATCCCGACGGCGAGCGCAAACTCTCGAAGGACGCCTATCATTTCATCGCAGGTCTGCTGACCCACGTCAAGGGGATGACCGCCATCACCAATCCGTTGGTGAACTCCTATAAGCGTCTGGTGCCCGGCTATGAGGCTCCCTGCTATCTGGCTTGGTCTGCCTCTAACCGCTCCGCCCTCATTCGCATCCCCGCTGCCCGCGGCCAGTCCACCCGCGTAGAGCTGCGGAACCCCGACCCCTCCTGCAATCCCTACCTGGCTTTGGCTGTGTGCCTGGCTGCCGGTCTGGACGGCATCGAGCGGGAGCTGGAGCCCCCCGCAGAGATCACCGAAAACATCTTCGAGATGAACGAGACCCAGCGTGCCGCCTGCGGCATCGAGGACTTGCCCGATTCCCTGGAGCACGCCCTGGATTCCTTGCAGGCCGATCCTCTCATGGCCGAGGTCCTGGGGCCGCACATCTACGCCCAGTTCATCGCCGGAAAGAAAAAAGAGTGGGAAGAGTATTGCACTCGTGTTTCCAGCTGGGAGATCGCCAAGTACATGGTCATGTATTAAGCTTTGTGCCCAAAACCGGGAGAAACCGACGTTGGTTTCCCCCGGTTTTTTGTAGGCTTCTCTAGGTTTGCATATTTATTCGTATATTTTCCGTAATATGCATATATCTAGTGAGTTTCGCCAAAATAAGCGAAAATTTACCCATATCCTTTTCTCATAGCGCAGTGAGATGATGATTGACGGCAGGGGGATTTTCCGCTATACTTAACTGTTAGAAAATTGCGTAGTTTGATAGGTCATTCCCCAAGCGCAAGCGTTAGATTCCAGATAAAATGGATGGAGGGACACGATGAAAAAAGCATATCTCTACTTAGCAAACGGCCAGGTCCTGGAGGGGCAGAGTTTCGGCGCCTCCGGCACCGCCATCGGCGAGTTGGTCTTCACCACCGGTATGACCGGGTGCGTGGAAAGCCTGACCGACCCCAGCTACTATGGTCAGCTGGTGGTATACACCTTCCCGCAGTTCGGCAACTACGGCATCTGTCGCAAGGACATGGAAAGCCCCCACTGCCAGATGGGCGGCGTAGTCGTCCGGGAATATTGCCAGGAGCCCTCCAACTTCCGCTGTGACGCCACGGTGGACACCTTTTTGAAGGAGCAGAACGTGGTGGGCATCGCCGGGGTGGACACCCGGATGCTGACCCAGATGATCCGGGACGGCGGCGTGATGAACGCCATCATCACCACAGAGGAGACAAAGCCAGACCTGGAGGTCCTCAAGACCTATCGGGTGGAGCAGTCCGTGGAGAACACCAGCACCAAAGAGGCGTATGACATTCCCGCCCAGGGCGAAGAAAAGTTCTCTGTGGCCCTGCTGGACTACGGCGCAAAGGGCAGCATCCCCAACTCCCTGACAGCCAGAGGCTGCAAAGTGACCATTTATCCCTATAACACCCCCGCAGAAGAAATTCTTGCCGCCGGACACGATGGCGTGATGCTGTCCAACGGCCCCGGCGACCCTGCCGATAATACGTTCTGCATCGAGCAGATCCAGAAGCTCTTTGGCAAGATCCCCATGTTCGGCATCTGCCTGGGACACCAGATGATGGCACTGGCCGCCGGTGCTAAGACCAAGAAGCTCAAGTTCGGCCACCGCGGCGCCAACCAGCCCGCCATGGACCTGACCACTGGCTCCGTGGTCATCACCAGCCAGAACCACGGCTATGCCGTGGACGAGTCCACCCTGGCCGGGACCGAAGGCAAGCTACGCTACATCAACGTCAACGACCGCACCTGCGAGGGCGTGGATTACCCCGCCTACCATGCCTTCTCGCTCCAGTTCCACCCCGAAGCCCACGGCGGCCCGCTGGACTGCCAGACTGCTTTTGACCGCTTTACTGATATGATGAAGGAGGGCTTGTAATGCCGAAGGATACATCCATCAAGAAGGTACTCGTCATCGGTTCCGGCCCCATCGTGATCGGCCAGGCCGCTGAGTTTGACTACGCCGGCACCCAGGCCTGCCGGGTCCTGAAGCAGGAGGGCGTGGAGACGGTGCTGGTCAACTCCAACCCTGCCACCATCATGACCGACAGCGCCATGGCGGACGCAGTCTATCTGGAACCTCTGACCAGCGAAACCATCAAGCGCATCATCCTGGAGACGAAGCCCGACAGTCTGCTGGCTGGTCTGGGCGGTCAGACCGGTCTGACCATCGCCATGGAGCTGGCCCATGAGGGCTTTTTGAGAGAGCACAACGTGCGGCTCATCGGCACCAACGCCGACGCCATCGACAAAGCCGAGGACCGGCAGCTCTTTAAGGACGCCATGGCCCGCATCGGTCAGCCCACCATCCCCTCTGACACCGCCCATGACATCGAGACCTGCGTAGCCATCGCCAACCGCATCGGCTACCCTGTCATCGTGCGGCCTGCCTTCACCCTGGGCGGCGGCGGCGGCGGCGTGGCCTACAACGAGGAAGAGCTGCGGGAGGTCGGTGCCGTTGGCCTGGACTACTCCCCCATCACACAGGTCCTGATCGAAAAGTATATCTTCGGCTGGAAAGAGATCGAGTTCGAGGTCATGCGCGACCACAAGGGCACGGCCATTACAATCTGCTCCATGGAGAACTTTGACCCCGTAGGCATCCACACCGGCGACTCTATCGTCGTGGCCCCCGCGCTGACTCTGGCGGACAAAGAGTATCAGATGCTCCGCTCTGCCGCGTTGAAGATCATTGAGGAGATGGGCATCGAGGGTGGCTGTAACTGCCAGTTCGCCCTGAACCCCGACAGCTTTGAGTATGCCGTCATCGAGGTCAATCCCAGAGTCTCCCGTTCCTCCGCGCTGGCTTCCAAGGCCACCGGCTACCCCATCGCCAAGATCACAGCCAAGATCGCCCTGGGTTATTCCCTGGACGAGATCAAGAACGACGTGACCGGCGAAACCTACGCCTGCTTCGAGCCTGCGGTGGACTATGTGGTGGTCAAGTTCCCCAAGTGGCCCTTCGATAAGTTCCACGGGGCCAGCCGGAAGCTGGGCTCCCAGATGAAAGCCACCGGCGAGGTCATGTCCATCGAGCATACCTTTGAGGCCGCGCTGATGAAGGCCGTGCGCGGCGCGGAGATCAAGCTGGACAGCCTGCACTACAACGACACCACCGGCCGCAGCCTGGACGAGCGGCTGGCTTCCATGGATGACCTGCGCCTGTTCACCATCTTTGAGGCCCTGACCCAGGGCGTGAGCGTGGAGCACATCCATGACATCACCAAGATCGATGAGTGGTTCATCTGCAAGCTGAAGAACCTGGTCGATTACGAGGCCAAGATCAAGAACACCATGACCGACGCCCTGTATCTCCAGGGCAAGAAATACGGCTATCTGGACAAGACCTTGGCTCGGCTGGCTGGCGTGGCAGAGAGTGCGCTCCCCCACCGCCTGCCCAGCTATAAGATGGTCGATACCTGCGCGGCAGAGTTCCAGGCCCAGACCCCCTATTTCTATGCCACCTTCGACGACCTGTGCGACGCACGGAACTTCCCCAGAGACGGGCGGGACACCGTCATCGTGCTCGGTTCCGGCCCCATCCGCATCGGTCAGGGCATTGAGTTCGATTACAGCTCCGTCCACTGCGTCCAGACTTTGAAGCAGCTGGGCTATGACGTGGTCATCATCAACAACAACCCTGAAACGGTTTCCACCGACTATGACACGGCGGACCGACTGTACTTTGAGCCTTTGACCCCTGAGGATGTCATGGGGGTCATCGAGGTCGAGAAGCCCGTGGGCGTCGTGGTCGCTTTCGGCGGCCAGACAGCCATCTCCCTGACCGAATATCTGGACAAGCACGGCATCACCATCCTGGGCACCTCTGCCGACGGCATTGACATGGCCGAGGACCGCGGCCGGTTCGACGCTCTGCTGGAAGACCTGAACATCCGCCGCCCCAAGGGCATGAGTGTGACCAACCTGGAGGAGGCCTTGGTTGCTTCCGAGAAGCTGGGCTTCCCCGTGCTGCTGCGTCCCTCCTACGTCATCGGTGGCCAGAACATGGTCATTGCCCACGGTAAGGAAGACGTGGAGAAGTACATGGGCGTCATCCTGTCCGGTGGCATCAAGAACGACGTGCTGGTGGACAAGTATATGCCCGGCACCGAGCTGGAAGTGGATGTGATCTCCGACGGCACGGACGTGCTGATGCCCGGCATCATGGAACACATTGAGCGGGCCGGCGTCCACAGCGGCGACTCCATTGCCGTGTATCCGCCTTACAGCCTGACGGATAAGATGATGCAGATCGTCGTGGACTGCTCCGAAAAGCTGGCCCTGGCACTGGGCACCAAGGGCCTGGTGAACATCCAGTACCTGGTCTATCAGGGGGAGCTGTTCGTCATTGAGGTCAACCCCCGTGCCTCCCGTACCATCCCCTATCTGAGCAAGGTCACCGGCATCCCCATGGTGGATCTGGCCACGAAAATCATGATGGGTGCTACCCTGAAGGAGCTGGGCTATGGCTCCGGTCTGTGCAAGGTGCCGCCTTACTATGCGGTCAAAGTTCCTGTCTTCTCCTTCGAGAAGATCACGGATGCCAACGCCGTGCTCGGCCCTGAAATGAAGTCCACCGGCGAAGTCCTGGGCCTGGGCCGGACCTTCAACGAAGCCATTTTCAAGGGCTTTGCCGCCGCAGGCTACGCCCATGCCGCCGGCAAGGGCGTCCTCATCAGCGTGGAGAACCACGAGCTGCCGGAGGTCGTCGGCCTGGCGAAAAAATTTGACGACTTGAAGATGCCGATGTACGCCACGGCAGACACGGCAAACGCCATCCGCTCCCTGGGTATCCAGGTTCACGAAGTGCCCGACATCGTGCCCGGCTCCGAGGCTTACCAGCTCATGGAGGACGGTACGATCGGCCTCATCATCTACACCGGCGCATTGTATGACGACACCATTCAGGAGTATATCGAGCTGCACCGCGAGGCCGTGCGTCATTCCATCCCCTCCATCACCGCGCTGGACACGGCCAATGCTATGGCGAACATGATCGCCAGCCGCTTCCACCTGTTCAACACCGAGCTTGTGGACCTGAACAACATGCGGAAAGAGCGCCAGCTGCTGCCCTTTGCCAAGATGCAGGGCTGCGGCAACGACTACATCTTCTTCGACAACCGCGACGGCAAGATCACCAGCCCCGGCTCTCTGTGCGTGAGCCTGTGCGACCGGCACTATGGCATCGGCGGCTACGGCATCGTCCTCATTGAGGATTCTGACATTGCAGACGCCAAGATGCGCATCTTCAACCGGGACGGTACCGAGGGTAAGATGGCCGGTAACTCCATCCGCTGCGTGGGCAAGTATCTGTACGACAAGGGCATCGTCAAGAAGGAGTACATGACCATCGAGACGGCTGTCGGCGTGAAGAGCCTGCTGCTGTACATCCGCAATGGCAAGGCCAACACCATCAGCGTCGGCATGGGTAAGGCTGACCTGGACACCAAGAGCCTGCCCACCACCCTGCCCGGCTCGACCATCATCAACCGGCCTGTGGACATCGCAGACGGCACCTACAACATCACCTGCGCCAGCGTGGGCAACCCCCACTGCGTGGTCTTCTGTGACGATCCCTCCTCCCTGGACCTGGAGAAGCTCGGCCCGAAGTTTGAGCACGCCGCCTACTTCCCTGAGCGGATCAACACCGAGTTTGTCCGTATCGTCAACGACGACACCCTGCGGATGCGCGTCTACGAGCGGGGCAACGGCGAGACCGTGGCCTGCGGCACCGGCGCCTGCGCCGCCGTCATCGCCGCCACCGAGAACGGTTACGTGGAAAAGGGCAAAGACATCACCGTCAAGCTGGTCGGCGGCGACCTGGTGGTCAATTATTCGGACCACGAAGTCATCCTGACCGGCGACGCCGTGATGGTGTATGAGGGTGTGGTGGAGTATTGATCCTCTGCGGCCTCTCCAACTGTCAACATGAAGCATAATTCATCCTATCCTACGCCAGCCCCTGGGACTTTCCTGGGGGCTGGCGTTTTCTCTTTCCGACAAGCTATGCACCCCTCTCCCTCTTCCTTCATAGGATACAGTGTCTCCGGTCGGGCCAGTGCCCAGCCGGAGCAGAATCATCCGCAAGGAGGAACCCTGATGCTTGAGAGCTTGTTTCAGCTGGCGGGCCCGGTGCAGGCTTTGTGCGCTACGCTGATGACCTGGGCCTTGACCAGCTTGGGGGCCTGCGTGGTCTTTCTTTTACGTAAACCCAACCGAAACGTGATGGACGCCATGCTGGGGCTGGCGGGCGGGGTGATGGTGGCAGCCTCGTTCTGGTCCCTGCTCTCCCCTTGTATCGACATGGCGGGAGAACTGGGGATGCGTCCCTGGAGCACGGCGCTGATCGGCTTTATGGGCGGCGGCTTCCTGCTGTTTTGGGGGGACCGTGCGTTTACCCATTTCAGCCAGAAACGAGAAGCTGCCGGAAAAAATGGGCGGTCCGCCGGGTTCAAGCGCTGTGCCATGCTGGTCTTTTCCATTACCTTACACAATATCCCGGAAGGGCTGGCCATCGGCGTGGCCTTTGGGTCGCTGGCCTATGGCTTGGAAGGCTCCACCGCTGTGGGCGCCTGGATGCTGGCCGTGGGCATTGGCCTGCAAAACCTGCCGGAGGGCATGGCGGTGAGCCTGCCCCTGCGCCGAGAGGGACTCTCCCCCAAGAAAGCCTTTTTCTGTGGGCAGCTGAGTGGCATCGTGGAGCCGATTGCCGCCGTGCTGGGGGCGATCCTGGTGATGCATTTGCAGGTCTGCCTGCCCTTCCTGCTGGCCTTCGCCGCTGGTGCTATGATCTATGTGGTCGTAGAAGAACTCATTCCGGAAAGTCAGACCAACGAAAACAAGGACTGGATGGCCCTGTTTACTCTGGTGGGCTTTTCCCTGATGATGTGCTTGGACGTGGCCTTGGGATAGCGGGCATAGTTCCCCACCCCCACGCATAGAGTTCAGACAGTGAAGAACATTCTGGAGGCGGTCTGAACATGGAACAAAAGGAAAACCGGGTGGTCCTGCGTGGGACCGCCGCCGGGGAAGCCACCCTATCCCACCAGGTCCACGGCTTGGACTTTTATCGCTTTCCCCTCTCTGTCCCCCGGCTGTCCGGGCGGGAGGATCGGCTGAACATTCTCTTGCCTGCACCGCCGGAGGGCAAAGCCCTGCCCCAGCCTGGGGACTACTTAGAGGTGACGGGTGAGGTGCGCTCCTTCAACAACCGAAGCGGCGTGGGGAGCCGGTTGGTCATTACCGTGCTGGCGCGGTCTGTGCTGCCGGGGGTGGGAGAACCCTGCAACCAGGTCTGGTTACGGGGCACGCTTTGTAAGCCCCCGATCTTACGGCGTACCCCGCTGGGACGGGACATCTGCGACCTGCTGCTAGCGGTCAACCGCCGGTACCGGCGGGCGGATTACCTGCCCTGCATCGCCTGGGGGCGGCTGGCACAGGAATGTGGCGAAATGACCACTGGGGACCCTCTGTGGCTCAACGGGCGGCTGCAAAGCCGGACCTATCTCAAAAACTTGGGCGAGGTCACGCAGGAGCGCACCGCCTTTGAGATCTCCATTTCTAGCCTGGAAGCAGTCGAAGACGTCCCCCTTTCCAGCTTACTTTGAACCATTGGAAGCGAAACGATCCTCAAAAAATCGAAGGCTTTGATCTGGCCTTCGATTTTTTGTATTTGTTCATAGTTTATTCATAATCCTTTGATAGAATCAGGACACTTAAATTGTACGTTTTCTAACAATCTCCACGGAGGACTTCCCTATGATGAAAAAACACACCCGCGTTCTGGCCCTGGGCCTGACTTGCACGGCCCTACTCTCCCTGGCCACTCCTGCCATGGCCGCCCGCCAGAACAGCAGCACAACCCCCATCTCCGCGTCCGGCACCACGTCTGTGACCATCCCCTCGGACGGCACCCTCGCCTTCTCCCAGATCGGAGAACGGGTAAAAGCAAATAATCTCACCCTGAAAGCCGCGGAAGAGAGCCTCAAGCAGGCGAAGGCGATGGATTGGGATGACGCCATTGATGAGATGGAGGACGCGATTGATAACTTGGATATTCAAATTTCCCAGTTAATCAATGGTTCTTCTTACCAGCTAGAAGCTGCCAACAAAGCATTAACAGAGTCTCTTGGTAAAGTTTCTGTCTCAGAAGGAACCATTAGTAATCTTCCTGATGTTATTAAAAATACAATTACTGTTAGCACATTGCAAACACTTTCTGAATATGGAAAAATACAGGCTGAAAGCCTAAAAGCTAGCAAGGAATCTCTGGAAGATCAACTGGATGATCTGAAAGAGCAGAAGCAGGACTACCAGAAGACCCTGAAAGACACGGAGCGTCAAATCGACTATGCCGCCGACCAGACGATCTCCGGGGCAGAGTCTCTCTACCTGACCATCCTGTCCACCCAGCTTCAGCTGGATGGGCTGAAAAACAACACGCTGGCCAGCACCCAGCGGTCTTTGAAAGAGATCGAGCTGCGCTATCAGCTGGGGCAGGTCTCCAAGCTGACCCTGACGCAGGTACAGAACGGGTATGAGAGCCTGGAATCTTCCATCACCAGCCTGGAAAACACCGTTTCTACACTGTACAGCTCCCTGCAATCCCTGATGGGCGACGTGCCCACGGGCAAGCTGCGGTTGCTGGACACCCCTTCTGTGACAGCCAACGAACTGTCTTATCTGAACTATGCTTCTGACTTATCCAAGGCCAAGGAGAACAGCTACACGCTCTATACTGCAGACCGCGCCGTGGAAGACGCAGAGGACGCCATGAACGATGCCCGCCGGGATGAGGGCAAAAACAGCTATCAGTATAAGATGGCAGAGTATGCATATCAGTCCTCTATCTATAAAAAGGATGCGGCGGTGGCCAGCTTTGAGGCCTCCTTCCTGAACCTCTACAAGGCCATTGCCCCGGCGCAGACGGCGCTGGCGGCAAAGCAGAGTGCGCTGGCCTATGAGCAGCAGATGTATGCTGTGGCCGAGAAGAAGTATCAGCTGGGGAATCTCTCCGCCAACGCCTTGCAGGACGCGAAGGATACGTTGGACAGCGCCCAGCGGGACGTGGAAGCGGCACAGCTGGATCTGTTTACGGCGTACCACAGCTACGACCAGGCCGTGAAGCTGGGGCTGGTCTCCAGCAGCAACGGATAAGGGCCACTTGCAGCTTTATCAGGCGGTTTGTTCAAAAAACGTTCATAATTCGGAGGGAGAATTCATAATTTATCCATATCATTCCAATATTTTGGTCACAATTCCCCTGTACTATATAACCTGTAAGCAGCAGAGATCAAAAACCTTCTGACTTAACTTACACACTCTCTTTTCTCTCTCTTTTCTCTCTTTTCAAAAAAGAACCGGCAACGATTTGGGAAGTCGTTGCCGGTTTCTTTTTCCCCATGTTCCAAATGATATAACAGTAATTTCTCGTGCAAACATTTTCGGGTAATTTTTCCATTCTCTTCCTATTTTGGGTTTGGAGAACGTAAAAAATTTCGACTTTTCGTTAAAAATGTCGGCATTCCCGTTGATTTTTTATGGGTGGTGTGGTAATGTGTACCTGTACATTTCTCCTTGGCCGGAAACGATTGTCGAGATTCCTGTCGTCCGTGACAGCGCTTTCAGTCAAGCAAGTCTAATTGGCTTCTGTCAATGAAAAAAGGAGACAATACCGTTATGAATTTTGAACTGAACGAACAGCAGCTTTCCATCCAAAAGATGGCCCGCGACTTTACCGAGAAAAAGGTCGCACCCAAGGTCCTGGAGCGGGACGAGACCCGCGAGTATGACCGCAGCCTGTATGAAGACCTGTGCAGCATGGGCTTCATCGGCCTGCCCTATGAAAAGGAATATGGCGGCGAGGGCCTGGGCTATATGGAGTACGCTCTGGCCATCGAGGAGATCTCTAAGGTCGACCCCTCCCTGTCCGTGTCCTTCTCCGTGGCAACCTCTCTGTACGGCGGCAGCCTGCACTTCTCCAAGGCCACCGATGAGCAGCTCAAGCGCTTCCTGCCCCCTGTCCTGAAGGGCAACCACCTGGGTTCCTTCGGCCTGACCGAGCACACCGCCGGCTCCGACGTCAGCGGCATGCTGACCTTTGCCGAGCGCAAGGGCGATGAATACATCATCAACGGCAGCAAGTGCTTCATCACCAACGGCCCTCTGTCTGATTACTTCGCCGTCTACGCTCTGACCGACCGCGAGCTGGGCCCCAAGAGCATGGCTACCTTTGTCGTGGAGAAGAACACCCCGGGCTTCACCATCGGCGCCCGCCACAACACCATGGGCATCCGCAGCGCCATGGTCAGCGAGCTGCACTTCACCGACGTGCATGTGCCCGTGGCCAACATGATCTCTCCTCCTGGCGAGGGCTTCCACACCGCACTGAAGACCTTGGACGGCGGCCGCATCGGCATCGCTTCCCAGGCTCTGGGCATCGCAGAGGGCGCTTTCGAGATCGCTCGGAAGTACCTGATGGAGCGCAAGCAGTTCAAGAAGCCTCTGTACAAGAACCAGCACCTGTCCTTCCGTATGGTCGATCTGGCCACCCAGATCGAGATGGCCAAGTACATCGTGTACAAGGCAGCCTGCGACAAGGACGCTGGCAAGCCCTTCTCCCTCTCCGCCGCCAAGGCCAAGATGATCGCCGCTGAGACTGCCATGAAGGTCACCACCGATGCAGTCCAGATGCTGGGCGGCAACGGTTTCATGAAGGAGTACCACGTCGAGCGCCTGATGCGCGACGCCAAGATCACCCAGATCTATGAGGGTACCACCGAGATCCAGAAGATCGTTCTGTCCAAGCAGCTGTTCGTTTGATTCCTGTTTCGTCAGTTCCGTAAATAATATCATCCGCCGGACTTCATAAGAGGTCCGGCGGATTTTTGTCCTGCTTTTTTGCAAAAATTTCCCTGTCCGCTTTCGACAGACAGGGAAATTTTCATCCAGTGATTTTATTTAAGGTCTTCGTCATAGACCGCCCGGTTGCCACCGATGAACTTGGGGCGCACACGGGCTGCCAAAACCATGGCCTCGCCGATGCGATTCTGGGTCAGGCGGACGGGTACAGCAACCTTTTTCAGGTGCATCCCGATGAGGGTGCCGCCGATGTCCAGGCCGGCATCCGCCCGGATCTCCTCCAGGGCCACAGGATGCTGGAAGCCGTGATACGCCGCCGTGGCAAACGAACCGCCTGCCTTAGGCTGGGGCACCACGTTGCAGATGTCCGCGCCGGGAACGGCTTCGGCCTCCACGATGATGGCCCGGTTCAGATGCTCACAGCACTGGGCAGCCAAATAGATGCCCTGAGGCTGGAGGGCTTCCTGGATCCCTTCATAAATGGCCTGGCCCAGCTCCGGGCTGGAGTAGCTGCCGACTTTATGACCGGTAACTTCGCTGGTGGAGCAGCCCACCACTAGGATCTGGCCCTTCCGCAGTTTTGCCACCTGACAAATCTCCAGGGCGGCGGCCTTGGCCTCGTTCCGGACTTGCTCTAACATATACAACACCTCGACGCAATTTGATGGTTTACTGGTAGGAACAGGCCAAGATCCTGTTCCCGCAAGTTTCATTATAGCGTCCCTTAGCCTTTTGAATAGGGCCAGACGAAAAAAATTTTATAGGGTCAGTTTTGATCTGTTCTCCTCGGATGCCGGCGTGTTTTGCGGGACAGGCGACGTTTCCTGTGTCGGTTGCTCCACATGAGCAGACGGACGATCTCTGATGCGATCAAAATACCGACCCCGATCCCCAGGGCCACCAGCCCCGCTTCCTTCCCCTTTTGAAAAAACGTGTCCATATCTTCTTGGATCAAGGCGCTCATCGAATAATACAGCGCCCCGCCGGGGAGCTGGGGCACGATGCCGGGGAGCAGGAAGATGAGGGCCGGAGCCTTTCGCACGCGGGCCAGGGCCTCTGACCAAAAGCAGACGGCCATCGAAGAGACGAGGGCAGCCAAAAACACGCCCCCGCCCCCATGCAGCACCAACAGGTAAATGAGCCAGGACAGCGCCCCGCCCAGAGTCGCCAGCAGCAGATGCTTGGGCCGGACAAAGAAGAACAGGGCAAAGCCCAAGGTACCCAGCGCCCCACAGAAGATCTGTAAGGCCCCTTGCTGTAAACTCACCATGCCAGCTGCCCTCCTAACATCAGAGAAACGACGTAGCCCACGGCGATGGCCGCTGCAATGAGCATAGCCTCGACCAGACGCCAGATGCCAGTCAGAATATCGGAGTAGAAAAATTCTCGCACGCCCTTGACCATGGTCAGCCCCGGAATGAAGATCATGATATCCCCGATCAATACCATATCCAGGTTTACGCCAAACCCAATGGCAACACAGCCCTGGGCCAACAAGCCAGATAGGAAGCAAGCCACGGTGGTGTAGATGATCCGGTTTTGATGGTGCAGCCGGCGGACCTGGGACATGAGATAGATCACAAAGCCAATAAAACCGGAAGACAGACCATCTAACAGCACTCCGCCAAAGAAAATGGCAAAGGCCCCGGCCCCCAGAATATAGCCCAACAGCTCACGCCAGGACCAACGGGTCGAGGGCCGTCTTAAGCTCAGCGGCAGGTCTGCCAGCTCCGGCGTAAACGCACAGATATAGCGGGCCGCAGCGTTGAGGGTCTCCAGGCGCTCCAGGTCCGTACCAATTTTATCGGGCAAGATCATACAGGTGCTGGTATAATGCTCCCCCGTGGGGGTCTTGACGGTAACGGCTGCCTGGCTGGCGATCACATGGGCGTCCAAGACCTCCAGGCCATAGGCCCGGAAGATGCGTGCCATCGTGTTTTCTGTGCGCCAGGCTTCCGCACCGCACTCCATCATCTGACGGCCGACATCCAATGTATATTCCACCAGGTCTTCCAGCTGCGCCCTGGTCAGGGCAGGCGGCTTGGGCTGCTGATCGGGTCCCATACGCTTCCTTCCTTTCGTTTGCTTTGTCCCAAAGGGACAGACATTGATGCTCTTATATTTGCCCATCTTACCGCCATTCACTGGGAATTGCAAGAGACGAAGCCCACAGAAAGCCACGCTACACCCACGGATTTTTTAGGGGTCGCACCAGGAAATTCTTCTGTTGACGAAGTCAGCCGTGTCCTTTACAATGAGTTTGAGAATGGAGGCAAATCCAAACTATGACAAGGAGGGATCCTATGCAACCGATCTGGAACCGCGCCCAGTTCAAACAAACGGGCAAGGATACATTTCTGAGCAATTACTGGCCGTTCGTCGGGGTCTGCGTTTTGCTGGCTCTGCTCTCCGGGGACCTGTTCAACCTTCAGCTTCAACAGACCTCTCGTGAGCTTGTGTCCAACAGCATTCTGATCTACGACGACCCTTCCCTGGGGAACGCAGTGGCGTATGGAGCACAGCTGCTCTCCCCCTATCTTGCGCCTTTCGTAGCAGGCAGCCTGCTCCTCTCCCTGTTGGTGGTGTTCCCGCTTCAGGTTGGGGCCAGCCGTTTCTTTCTGGAGAGCAGGCCAGGATATAAGGCCCCCTTCCAGCGCATCGGCCATGGTTTTGTGGAGAACTATGGCAACGTGTTCCTGACGGGCCTGTTCAAATGGCTCTTCACCTTTCTCTGGTCGCTGCTCTTCCTCATTCCCGGCATCATCCGAAGCTTTGGTTACTTCGCCGTGCCGTATATCCTGGCAGAAAACCCGAATCTGGACCACAGCCGGGCCTTGCAGCTGAGTTTGCAGATGACCAAAGGATACAAATGGGACATCTTTGTCTTAGAGCTGAGCTTTTTGGGCTGGTTCCTGCTGAGCGGGATCAGCTTCAACATTGCGGGCATTTTCTATGTGAACCCCTACTATCAGGCAACTCTGGCGGAGGTATACCGCTTCCTGCGGGAAAATGCCATGGCAAACGGCTACACAAACCGCTCTGAGCTGCCTGGGACACAGCCTCCCCTGTGGAGCGGCGGAACGGGGGTGGGCCTGTGAAGCGCATCCTCTTCTGTCTGGCTTTGCTGGCTGCCTTTGCCTTATCCGCCTGCGGAACGCAAACCGAGGCGCCGGAAGACGCCGCCGTCCCTATGGAGGGCGACGGCACACCGCAGTATGAAGCCAGCAACCCCTTGGCCAATCATCTGGATCGCTCCAACCTGACGGACGAAACGGTCTCCAACGCCACACAAAATTTGAACCTGGAAGCGGAGGACAGCGGCGTGAGCGCCAAGCTCCAGCAAGCGATGGGCGGCCCGAATCTGCTGTACCTAAGCCTGGAAGTGACCTATCCTGACACCGTGGAGCATTTGGGGCTGATGGACCACGCCCCCGTCTTCACGCTGAACGGCGTCGGCCAGGCCACAGAGGATAACAGCATCGCCGGGATCGGCAGCTCTTGGGGCTGTGACCCGGACAGCACGACCATCACCTATTTACTCACGGCAGAATCGCCCCAGGCTCTGCTGACCCCCGGGCAGGAGGTCACCCTCCGCATGGAAGAGGCGGCCACAGGGGCAGACCTCTCGTTTTCCTGGACGATCACAAATCAGACGCCCTGCCAGACCATCTCCCTACAGGATGCGGCAGGAAACGCTGTGGGCAGCGCAGTCCTCTCCCCCTTTGCCCTCTCCGCCTCGTTTGAGCCAACCGGCGAAGATATTTTGGATCTGATGGGCGGCCTTGTCCTGCTGGATCGGAATGGGAATCAGCTGACCCCCAACGAATCTGCTGAAAACTCCAGCACAGATCGCCAGGAATTATTTTTCATTTTCTATTCCCCCGTGATGGTCGATCAGGTAAGCCAGGTGAAAATCGGCACACTGTCCGGCACCGTTTCCTGACCAAAGTAAAACGCAAAAAAGCCGCCCAGTCGGGCGGCTTTTTGCATACGCAACGAGAAACTTAGTTCAAGAAATCCTTCAGCTTCTTGGAACGGCTGGGGTGGCGGAGCTTCCGCAGGGCCTTGGCTTCGATCTGACGGATCCGCTCACGGGTGACGTTGAACTCCTTCCCCACCTCTTCCAGCGTGCGGGTACGGCCGTCCTCAATGCCGAAGCGCAGCTTCAGGACCTTTTCCTCTCTGGGGGTCAGGGTGGAGAGGACCTCCACCAGCTGCTCTTTCAGCAGGGTGAAGGAGGCAGCCTCAGAAGGCTCGGATGCATCCTCGTCAGGGATGAAGTCGCCCAGGTGGGAATCTTCCTCCTCGCCGATGGGGGTCTCCAGGCTGACCGGCTCCTGGGCGATCTTCAGGATCTCCCGGACCTTGTCCACGGGCATCCCCATCTCCTCGGAGATCTCCTCAGGAGAGGGATCGTGGCCCAGCTCCTGGAGGAGCTGACGAGAGACCCGGATGACCTTGTTGATCGTCTCGACCATGTGGACGGGGATGCGGATGGTCCGGGCCTGGTCGGCAATGGCGCGGGTGATGGCCTGGCGGATCCACCAAGTAGCGTATGTAGAGAACTTATAGCCCTTGGTGTAGTCGAACTTCTCCACGGCCTTGATCAGGCCCAGGTTGCCCTCCTGAATGAGGTCCAGGAAGAGCATACCGCGGCCCACATAGCGCTTGGCGATGGAGACGACCAGACGGAGGTTGGCCTCGGCCAGGTTCTGCTTGGCCCGCTCGCCGGCCTTGATCTCCTTTTGCAGAGAACGCTTGGTCTCTTCGTCGATCTCGATGCCCTCGGCCTCCATATCCTCCAGAGTCTTCTTGACCTCCTGGCCGCGCACCATGGTCTGGGCCAGAGCGACCTCCTGCTCACTGGTGAGCAGGTCGACTTTACCGATCTCCTTGAGGTACATCCGCACAGGGTCGTCGATGCCGAAGGAGTCCACCAGGGTGTTGGGATCGACGATCTCCTCCTCCGGGATCTCCTCGATCTCCTCGATGGGGGGCATGTCCCCGTCGGTCAGGTCAGGCAGATAATCTTCCCCGGCAGTGTCGATGCCCATGTTTTCCAGGACGTCGTAGATGCGGTCCATCTGCTCGGATTCCAGATCCATCTCTTCCAGGGCGTCCATCAGCTCGTTGGAGGACAGACGGCCCTTTTTGCGGCCCTTGTCCAGCATCTCGCCCAGCTTCTCTGCGCCGGGCTGGCCGTTGACGATCTTCATGATCTCCTCTTTGCCGGCCTTCAGCTGCTCCTCGGTGACGTGGACTAACTTTTCCTTTTCTTTCTTCTCCGGTGCTTTCTTTTCGCTCATAGTCATCCATCTCCTTGTGATATGCTTTTTTTCTTTCGATATGTGTCACGCGCGGCCAAAAGCACCGCTTCGTCGTTGGTATTCTGCCGCCGCATGGCTTCCCGCTCGATCACCGCGCGGTAATCTACCATGGCGGCGGCGCTGTGTTCCATGGCCACAGGCTGGCCCAGGATATGAGCCAGCAGGGTGATCTCCTCCCCTTCCAGCTCCCCCTCCAGAGCGCCCAGCTGCAAAGAGCGGCCCTGGGACAGGTGCCCCAGCAAGATCCCGTAGATCTTCCCTAAGACAGAGGAAGAAAACTGGCTGGGTTCCAGGCCCTGGGTCTGGGAGACCAAGGAGCCATCCAGCATCAGCAGGCGTAAGATCCCCTCTTCGGCGCGGGCAGAACGGGGGTTCTCATAGCGCAGCTGGCGGTTTTTCGGCTGGATCTGGTTGACGGGGATCATCTCCCGTCGGGTCTGCTTTTTCTTGGCGGTTCGCAGGCGAATATCGCGGACCCGCTGGATCTCTTGCAGCAGGGCAGACTTCCCGATCCCGGTGATCTCGGAGAGCTGCCCGGCATAGACCTCCCGCTCGACCGGGCTGTCTAACTGGGCCAGGATCTCCGCACCCGCCCGGGCAAACTCTGTTTTTTGGACCGGGTCGCTCAGATCATAGTTGCTTTGCAGCTGGCGGAGGTTATACTCCACATAATTTTCCGACTGATCCAGCAGGCGGGAAAAGGCGTCCGGGCCATACTTCTTCAAAAACTCATCCGGGTCTTTGGCCCCCGTTACCCGGAGGACGCGGACCTTCAGCCCCGTCTTTTCCAGCATGGGAATGGCCCGGTTGGCCGCCTGGATACCTGCGCTGTCGGCGTCGTAACAGATGACGACCTCTTTGGTAAAGCGGGACAGGAGCTTGGCATGGTCCGCCGTGAGGGCCGTGCCCAAGCTGGCCACTGCGCAGTCAAAGCCACTCTGGTAGAGGGAAATGGTATCCATATATCCCTCGGTCAGAATGATGCGGCCCAGCTTCGTGTTTTTTGCCAGGTTCAGGGCAAAGAGATTGCGGCTTTTATTGAAAACCACGCTATCCGGGGAGTTGAGATACTTTGGCGTCCCGTCTCCCAGCACGCGGCCGCCAAAGCCGATCACATCCCCCCGCAGGTCGATGATGGGGAACATGACCCGGTTGCGAAAGCGGTCGTAGATCGCGCCCTTTTGGTTGCTCACGGCAAGGCCTGCGTCCAGCAGATCCCGTTTGTTATACCCCTTCTGGGCCATGGCCTTGAGTAAGCTGTCCCAGCTCTCCGGGGCGAAGCCCAGGCCAAAGCGGGTGATGATCTGTTTCGATAACCCACGGCGGCGTAAGTAATCCAACCCAGCTTGTCCCACAGGCGAAACCAGCTGGCTGTGGAAGAAGCGGGCCACCTCTTTGTTGAGGCTCAGCAGACGGGTACGCTTGCGGCGGTTGCCCTCATCCATCTCCCCTTCCGGGAACTCCATCCCTGCGCGTTTGGCCAGAAGACGCATGGCGTCTAAAAAGGGCAGGTTCTCTACGTCCATAATGAAGGAGATCACCCCGCCCCCCTTGCCGCAGCCGAAGCAGTGGTAGAGCTGGCGGTCGGGCAGAACGTGGAAGGACGGCGTTTTCTCCCCGTGGAAGGGACACAGACCCCAATAGCTGCCGCCTTTTGGCGTGAGGGTCACATAGTCTGAGACGATGTCCAAAATATCGCTGCGTGCAATGAGTTCGTCCTTAAAGGACGCTGGGATTGCCATCGCTCGTCCCTCCCTTCTGCCGGCGCATGGCGTTACTTCACAGCCCAGGCCAAGGGCACAAAGGCTTCGTTGTATTTGGCCACTGCGTAGTGGTCGGTCATGCCGGCGATGTAATCGCAGACGGCCCGGTCGGTGCCCTCCCGCAGGCGGATGTCCTGGTAATCCGGGGGCAGCTCGTCTGGGTGCTTTTGATAGTGCTCGAACAGGCGGGCGATCATATCCTGGGCCTTTGACTCCTCTCCCTTGGCCAAGGGGTTGTAGTAGACAGCCTCGAACATGAACTCCCGCAGCTTCGCCATGGCCTCGCCGCAGGCGGGCGACTGCCGGATCTCGTCCTGGCCCCGGCTGGCTTGGATCACGTCTAAGGTCAGGGTGTCAATCCGGCCCCCATGGTCAAAGCCAAGAACTTGGGAAATATCCAACGGGATGTCCAGGGGATAGATGATGCCCCCGCGCATGGCATCATCGATGTCGTGGTTGATGTAGGCGATTTTGTCCGCCACGCGGACGATCTGACCCTCCAGCGTCTCAGCCTTGTCCGGCCCCGTGTGGCAGAGGATGCCCCGGCGGACCTCATAGCAGAGGTTCAGGCCCTCCCCCCCTTTTTCCAGGCAGTCCACCACGCGCAAAGACTGCTCATTGTGGCGGAAACCGCCGGGGAGGATCTCATCGAGGACCCGTTCTCCGGCGTGGCCGAAGGGTGTGTGTCCCAGGTCATGACCCAGGGCAATGGCCTCCGTCAGGTCTTCGTTCAAAGCTAAGCCTCTGGCGATGGTCCGGGCAATGCGGGCGACCTCTAAGGTGTGGGTCATACGGGTGCGGTAGTGATCCCCTTCCGGGCGCAGGAAGACCTGCGTCTTGTGCATCAGCCGCCGGAACGCTTTGCTGTGTACGATCCGGTCAATGTCCCGCTGGTAGCAGGTGCGGATGGGGCACGGCTCGATGGGCCACAGACGGCCCTCCGACTGGACCGACAGGGCGGCGAAGGGTGACAGGGTCTTCCGCTCCCGTTCTTCTGTGATCTCACGCAGGGTCATCGTAGCTCCCTCCTTTTCAGGCAAAGAAAATTTTTCTTCGCTTGAATATACGAAAAAACAGCTGGTTTTCCTACCGGATCCTTACCTGTTCATAAAAAGTTTACACTTCCACTTGACAGGTCCTTCAAGCCTGTGTTCAGACGGAGGGCTCCTGGGTGGGAACGGCCTTGAAGACCTCCCCCAGCAGCTCCGGAGCCAGCTGCCCGGCAGTCAGCTCCGTGACCCGTGCCTCGTAGGCTGGCCACTGCTCCAGGGGGAGCAAGGCGGGGATGCGGACCTGGGCACCGTATTCGATCTCCCCCAAAATGCCTTGGACCGCGGCGATCTCCAGCTTCATGCGCTCGAACAGATTGTAGGGGCACTCGATGACGGTATCCGCCCACTGGCGGACCACCGCGACCCCGGCGGCGGTCAGGGTATCTTTGGCCGACTTGGTATACGCCCGCAGGAGGCCGCCGGTACCCAGCAAGATCCCGCCGAAATAACGGGTCACGACGCAGCAGACGTTTTCCACGCCCTCCCGCCGGAAGACCTCTAACATAGGCTGCCCAGCGGTACCCTGGGGTTCCCCGTCGTCAGAGTAGCGGGTGATGCCGCCCTCGCGAATGAGGTAGCACCAGCAGTTGTGACGGGCATCGTAGTATTTGGCTTTCATCTCAGCGATCTTTTCTCTGGCTTCCTCCTCCGTCTCCACGTGCCAGACGTGGCCGATGAAGCGGGAGCGCTTTTCCGAGAACTCGGTCTCGCTGTCCTGGGCTGGGATATAGTATTCTGCCATGGTCTCAGTCCTCCCAGAATTCCTTGGGGGGCTGCCAGCCCCCGGTGATGAACTCTCTGACCTGACCGGCGGTTTTTTCGGAGCAGACGGCTTCGACCTCGATGGCCTCGCCGTATTCTACCTTTTCCACCTTGGCATCCCGGTAGAGCATGTCCAACACCCCGCCCTTGTCATAGGGCAGGGAGAGGGTGACCCGGTGGAAGCCGGTGTCCAGGCGCTTGCCGATCATGGCCAGAAGTTGATCCAAGCCCTCCCCTGTCTTGGCGGAGATGGAGACGATATCTTCGCCGTGGGGGCGGATGTCCCCAACGTAGACATCGGACTTATTAAAAACCTCCACGCGGGGCGTCTGCTCGGCCCCCAGCTGGCGGATCAAAGACTCCACCACGTCCGCCTGCTCCCGCCACTCCGGGTTGGAGGCGTCGATGACGTGAAGGATGAGGTCGGCGTAAGCCAGTTCTTCCAGCGTCGCCTTGAAGGCCTCGACCAGGTGGTGGGGCAGCTTACGGATGAAGCCAACGGTGTCGGAGATGAGAACGGTACAGGTATCGGAGATCTCTAGGGTGCGGGTGGTCGTGTCCAGGGTGTCAAAGAGACGGTTCCGAGCGGGGATGCCCGCGTCGGTCAAGGCGTTGAGCAGGGTGGACTTGCCCGCGTTGGTATAGCCCACAATGGCCACGACGGGGACCTCGTTCTTCTCCCGGCGGTCCCGCTGGACGGCCCGGACCCGACGGACCTCTTCCAGGTCCTCCGTGAGCTTAGCGATCTTGCGGCGGATGTGGCGGCGGTCCGTTTCCAGCTGGGTCTCACCAGGGCCACGGGTACCGATGGGCGACTTGCCGCCGGAGGCGGTCTGGCGCACCAGATGGCCCCACATACCCGTCAGACGGGGCAGGAGGTATTTATATTGGGCCAGCTCCACCTGTAAGCGGCCCTCTTTGGTGCGGGCCCGCTGGGCGAAGATGTCTAAGATCAGGCCCGCCCGGTCGATGACTTGGACGCCGATCTCCTCCGTCAGCACCCGCTGCTGGGATGGGGAAAGCTCGTTGTCGAAGACCACCAGGTCGGCTTCCTGGGCGTGGACCAGATCGGTGACCTCGGCGACCTTGCCCTCGCCGATGAAGGTCCTGGCCTCCGGGGTATCGCGGTTCTGGAGGATGATGCCCACGCTCTCGCCGCCGGCAGTCTCCACCAGGGCAGCCAGCTCCTCCAGGGTGGTTTCACTGGCGTTGTCCTCTCGTGGCAGGCTGTCGGCATTCAGCCCCACCAGGATGGCGCGGTTTCTGGTCTCTTGGGTGTTATGGTCGGTCATTGGCGGCCTCCTTCTCTTGGGATGGGTTCTCTTCGGCAGGGGTGCGGTTCAGTCCCGCACCAGCACCTGGGTGATCTCACCCAGGTACATCCGGTGATAGTCTTTGGCTTTGTATTCTTGCAGGGCCTCGGCGTCCATGTGAGCGGGGTCCAGATCGTTCCAATAGCGCTTTTTGCAAACCAGGACCAGGTCGGCCTCCTGAATATACGGAGCCTGCCCAGCCGCGGCCACGTGGAAGCCGCAGGCAGCAAACTTATCCTCGTCCCGGCCGCTGACGGCACCGCAATAAGACAGCGCCTTTTTCCACTGGGGGCCGAAGAAGGAAAGGGTAAATTCGTCAGACTGCTCGATAAATCCAAACGTATAGCGCTGGGGGCGGACATAGATGGTCGCCATGGGCTTGCGCCACAGCACGCCCAGGCCGCCCCAGCTGGCGGTCATGGTGTTGCAGTGGTCGGGCGTCCCGGCGGTGATGAGCATCCAGCGGTCCCCGATGAGGGAAAAGACATTTTCCGTCAGGGTCTTTGGGGCGATCTCGTGAAACATCATGGGTTCCTCCTCTTCACAGGAAAAATGTGCCTTCCCCTTAGTGTATGCAAAAGGGTCCCGGAGGAACCCTCGGCTTCTGGGTAGGGAATATGGAAAAACCCGTGCCGGTCAGGGCACGGGTCCAAAGACAAAAATCTTTTAGTTTTCCAAACCGAACTTTTTGTTGAAACGGCTGACGCGTCCGCCGGTATCCACCATCTTCTGCTTGCCGGTGAAGAAGGGGTGACACTTGGAGCAAACTTCGACGCGGATGTCCTTCTTGGTGGATCTAGTCTTGATCACATTACCGCAAGCACAACGAATCGTGGTCTCCTCGTAGTTGGGATGGATGCCTTCCTTCATTCGTGTTCACCTCTTTCTGATATCAAAAAATGTGCGCTCTTCAAGCGCATGACCTATGGTACCACTTTTCCAAGGAAAATGCAACTCTTTTTTCCGATTTTTTTAATTTTTTTCATTTTCCCCAGCCAAGTCGATCCCGACGCCCGAATGGAGGAACCAGAGCAGGCGGTGGACGACTGGTTTTTGCGTCAGCGTTTCCAGGGCGTAGGCGTAGGCAGCCAGCTGGCCCTGGTAGCGCTGGGCGCGGTCCTGGGCGGCGTAGGGGGGCACGCGGTCGGTTTTGAAATCAAATAAGGTAAGGCCCTCCTCCGTCTCAAACCAGCCGTCGATGACACCTTGCAGCAAAATTTCTTCTCCGGGCAGGGCGTCGGGATAGAAGCGGTTCGCATCGACCAGGAGGGAGAAGGGATATTCCCGCTGCAAGGTCGGATTTTCCCGCAGGGCGCGGCCCAGGTCTCCGGCGAAAAAGCGGGCGATGGAAATGGGCGAGACGGACTGGGCCTGTGGTTCGGTCAGGTAACCCTGGGCAGTCAGACGGGCCAGTTCTTCCTCCACCTCACGGGCAGAGCCGGTCTTGTCCAGCCGAATGGACTGCATGACCGTGTGCAGGGCCGTGCCCCGCTGGGCGGCGGTGAGGCCCATGGTCTCCTGGGCGAAGGTCGGGCGATAGAATGGCTCCGGTTCATCCGTCTCCTTGTCCCGCAGGAGAAACACGCCCGGCTCGTCCGGGTCCTGCTGGGCCACTTGGGTGGCGGTGATCTTGGCGGGGGTCGCGGAAGAAATGGCGTAGGGGTATTGCCATTGCAGGCGGGAGACGATCTCCTCCGGGGATAGGTCGAGGGGGCGTTGTTCTTCTGCCATGGTCCGGCTGTGGCGGCGGCCTGCCTCCTGAGAGACGGCTCCGGTGTGATATTCGATCCGCCAGGCGGGGCCTAAGGGGACGGCGGGGGGCGGCGTGCCGTCCTGCCCACCCGCTTGGCGCAGGACTTCCCCCTCCGGGCGGAGCAGGGCAGCCAGCAAGACCCACTCCCCCGGCCCGGCGCAGCTTTGCAGCACGCGGGGATCGGCGGGATAGGAGAGGCTGGCAGCCAGGGTCTTGAGTGGGTTGCCGCGGACCGGGAGCGCGTGGGTCATGATCAGCTTTTCTTTGGCGCGGGTCATGGCGACGTAGAGCAGACGCATTTCCTCAGCCATCATCTCTTTATTCAGCGCCAGCGCGACTCCCTCCCTGGCCAAGGTGGTAAACTCCACCATCGTCTCCCGGTCCAGCCCCTTGGGGCCAAGGCCCAGCTTGGGATGGAACAGGACCCGTTTTTTCTGGTCGGACTGATTAAACTGCCGCCCCAGGCCGCACAGAAAGACGACCGGGTATTCCAGCCCCTTGGAGCGGTGGATGGAGAGCAGCTTGACCCCGGCGCTCTCCTTGGGGGCGGCAGGGGGTGTTTGGAGGGTTCCGCTTTTCCTCACCCGGTCCAGATGGAGCAGGAAACCAAACAAGCCCTTGTGACCCGTGCCCTCAAAGCGGCGGGCCAACTGGTAGAAGGACAAGAGATTTTCCCGGCGTTTTTCCCCGCCGGGCATAGCGGAGAAGATCTCCAGCAGGTCCGTTTCCCGATACAAATTCCATAGCAGTTGATGGCTGGTCAGCTCCCCCGCCCCAAAGCGCAGGGCTGCTAACTGGGCCAGAAACTCCACACAGTCCGGCCAGCCTTGGGCGGCGGCGGTTTGCAGGGCGGTGTAGAAGTCCCCTTCTGCTAACGTGCGGATCGCAGCGAGACGGTCCCCAGTAAAGCCCACCACAGGGGACCGCAGGACGGCTAAGAGCGGGATGTCCTGGCGGGGGTTGTCGATGATCTGGAGCCAGGAGAGGGCGACGGAGACCTCCGTGGTCTGAAAGAGGTCGCTCCCCTCTTCGGCGGACCAGTTGACCCCCTGGTCCTCCAGGGCCTGGGTGTAATACTGGCGCACAGGGCCGGGAGAACGCAGGAGAATGGCGATGTCATCCGGGGCCAGGGGGCGGGTGCCTCCCTGACCATCGGAGACGGGAAAGCCGGACTGGAGCAGATCCGCGATCTGTTTGGCCACAAAGCGGGCTTCCAAGTCGTTGCGCTCGATCTTTTGTTGGATATAGGCCGGGTCCTCGCTGAAGTCTAAGACATGAAGCTCCGTCTCGTAGCCCTCCCCCGCCGGGAACGTCCCGCCGGGATAGAGGGCCTGGTCTGCCGTGTAATCCAGCTCGCCCAGCTCGCGGGACATGACGCAGCGGAACAGGTCGTTGGCCGCTTCCAGGACCTCCGGGCGGGAGCGGAAGTTTTTGGAGAGGGTGATGCGCCGTTCCTCCCCCTCCGCCGCTTGGTCATAGGGGCAGAAGGTCCGATACTTTTCCAAAAAGATGGTGGGGTCGGCCAGGCGGAAGCGATAGATAGACTGCTTCACATCGCCCACCAGAAAGAGGTTTTTCCCATCCTGGGAGAGGGCGCGGAAAATCGTGTTTTGCACTTGGTTCGTGTCCTGGTATTCGTCCACCATGATCTCGGCGTAGCGCTGGCCCCATTGGCGGGCCAGGTCGGTAGGCTGGCCCTGGTCGTTCACCAGGAGGCGGATGGCGTCATGCTCCAAATCGGAAAAATCCAACATGGCGCGTTTTTTCTTTTCCGCGTCGTAGGCTTTGGCGAAATCTGCGGTCAGGGCGAACAGGCCCCGCATGGCGGGGTAGAGCAAGGCCATGTCCTCCAACAAGCTGGCGCTGGGGCTGGACAGGCGGTCTGCCACCTTGCCCATGGCCTTTTTACAGCGGTCCCGCAGGTTTTTGATCTGTTCCTGCGCAGAACTATTCTCTACGCCGCGGGAGGAGCCGAGCCGGGGAAACGGGATCACGACCCGTTCGGCGGCGGCGTCCCAGCCTTGGGCGCAGGCGGTCACAAAATGCTCCAGGGCTTGGGCCGTCTCTTTGAGGCTGAGGAGGTAGGCTTTTTCCAGGACGGGGTCCTCCAAGGCCAGGTCGCAGGCCGTCTCCATCTGCTCCTTCCAATAGGCGCCGGTGGCTTTGGCGTCTTCCAGGAGCAGCTTGCCCCAAGGGGTTTGGCCTGCGTCGGTCAGGTGGGACAGGTCCAGGGCACGGCGCTGTTCTTCCAGCCAGGCCAGAGGATCGGCAGCGCTTTGGATCTTTTCATAGACGTCCAGGACGATCTCCACGAGGCGGCTGTCGTCCCGCCCGGCGGTGAGGAGGTCGAGCAGCTGGGCAAAGTCTCCGTCCGGGTCGATGTCCTCATAGCGTTCCTCTAAGACCTGGTCCAGGGTGCGTGCCATGAGGACGGAGGCTTCCTCCTCCTCGCAGAGGGTGAAGTCGCCGGGAATGTCTAAGAGGTGCCCCCACTGGCGCAGGAGAACGGTACAGAAGGCATGGATGGTGGAGATCTGCGTCTCATATAAAAGGGCCGACTGGCGGCGGAGGTGGGCGTTGTCCGGGTGGGCCGCTTGGGCCTCGTTCAATTCCCCGGCGATGCGGCCCCGGAGTTCCTCGGCGGCAGCGCGGGTGAAGGTGATGATGAGAAACTCGTTTATATTTTTCTCTTCATATAAAATACGATCCAACAGGCGCTCCACCAGAACGCGGGTCTTACCCGACCCGGCAGCGGCGGAGACAAGCAGGGTGCCGCCCCGGTTTTTGACGACAGCCTCCTGCTCAGGGGTTCGTTTGACGGCCATGAGGCTCCCCTCCTTCCTCAGTCTGGGAGAGCTTCGCCCAGAAGGTCTTGTTCTCTACGGTGGGGGCCCAGCGGCGGTGGTCGCCGGTGGCCTCTGCGCTTTCCTCGAATTGGCAGGCCTGGGCAAACTCGCAGTAGGTACAGGCGTTTTGCTCCTTGCTCCGCCAGAAGGGGTCGGCGTCGATGTTCCCACGGGCGATCTCCTGGCAGATCTGGGCGAGGATGGTTTGAATATGTAAGTCCAGACGGCCCAGCTTTTCGGCGGAGACCAAGACATCGCCGCTGATGGTGGTCTCGTCCTTCTTCGTCTTGACCTTCACGGGGAGAAAGCGCAGGCTGCCCTCGCCGTGCTCCATGGCCTCTACCACATCGGCATCCTCCAGAATGAGGCCCTTGCGGAGCAGCTCTTTGTCCAGTTCTTTCTGCCGGGCCGCTTCGTCCATGGTGCGGCTGCCTTTCAGGACGGCTTCCCGCGCCGGAAGATAGAGGACCCCGGCGGGGACAGGCTGCTCCCCGAAGAGCGGGCTGCCCTCCCGTTCCAAGGTAAAGAGGTAGAGTAAAAGCTGCAAGCCCAGGCCGTTCCAGACCTCGGTGAGGTCGAAGGATTTTCGACCGGTTTTGTAGTCGACCACCCGAAGATAGAGGCGGCCGTCTTTTTCGTTGCGCCAGCCGTCCACCCGGTCCACAAAACCGGAGATGCTGAGGGTGATGCCGTGACTGGTTCGGTTCACCGGAGGCAGGGACTTATCCGGGCCATATCCGAAGCCCAGCTCGAACCAAAGGGGCTGAAAATCCGAGCTGCGAAGCTCCGCCACCACGTTTTCCACCACGGCGCGAACGCCCTTTTCCAGACGGCGGAAGAGGTACCGGAAGCGGGGCGTCTGATGCTCCATGCCGCCCAGCTTGCCGTGGACATAGTCCCGCACGGCCTGCGTGGCAAAGCCTTGGATGGCCTCGTCGGAGACCTGGGCTGCGCCGCCTTGGTCTTGGATGGCTCGGAGCACATGTTCCAGAACATAATGCACAAACGTGCCGTATTCCGGCGCGTCAAATCCGGCGGGACGGCGGGCGCGGGCATCCAGGCCGTAGCGCAGGAAATAGGCAAAGTGGCAGGACTGGTATTGATCCATCCGGGAGGCTGACATGGGGACCTTCTTCCCATAGAGGGCAGACACAGCCCCCGGCGACAAGCGCCCCCGCTGCCAGCGGGCCGCCTGATCCAAATGGCGAAACAGGGCCGCAGAACGCGGGTCCTCCGAGAGGGCCGCACGGATCGACGGGACCCCAGCCGCCAGGGAGCGCAGCTGGTCCGGGGAAGGCGCTGGCTTCTCCCGGCGCTGGCACTGGGGAAAGAGCGTCTCCAGACGCTCGATCAAAAAAGAGGGGCGCTTCTCGCCGCCCGTCTCGCCTTGCGCAGGCCAGGTGACATAGAGCTTTCGGGCGGGCTGGGCGCAGGTGGTGTAGACGATGGTATATTCGCGGGAGAGCTTTTCCTCGGTCCGGGGTGCCAGCTCCAGGCCGTAGCCCTCTAAAATTTCCCGGTCGTGGTCGGTGAGCAGGCCCAGGCCGGGGGTGACCTGCGGGATAGAGCTGTCGTCCGCTCCGACAAGGAAAATCACTTGACAGGCTCTTCCACCCAGGCGCTGGGCATCGCCCGCCGTGACACGATCCAGCGAGGCCGGGATCGTACCCACGGTGTAGCGGGAGAGCAGGAGACGGAGCAAGCGGGAGAAGTCGCTGAGACTACTCTCCATTTCGCCGACCATGGCCACGCACTGCTCCAAGGCCCCGCAGAAGATCTCCCAGAGCTGGCTGTACTCGCGGGCCAGTTCGGGTTCTCCCCGCTCTAACAGGGCGGCGCTGCGGGCCTCCAGGGCCTCCGGAGCCTGGATCTCTTCGAGAAATTTGTAAAGGGAAATCACTTGCTCCCCTATGGTATCTCCGGCATTTTTCTTGAGTTGTTCCAGGGGAGCGATGACACGAAGACGCAGGGCATTGAGGGCAGTCAGCTCCGCTTCGTCCTCCGGGGTGGTCTCCTTCTGCCAGCCGCGGGGGTTGCGTTTCCACCCCTTTTCTGCAGTCCATTGGCGGCCCCGAATGTCCCAGGTGAGGACGTAGTTTTCCAGGCGGTCACAGTCCTCCGGGGTCAGGCCGGTCAGGCCGGTCTTGAGATAGCGAAAGACGTCATCGTAGGTGTAGCCCCCGGTCACGGAATCCAGGGCGGCGGTGATGAGGGTGAAGATGGGCTTTTGCAAAATGTCGGTCTTGTCCGCCTGGAAGAGAGGGATGTTGTACTGGGCAAAACTATCTTCGAGCTGCTCCCAATAGCCGTCCATCGAGCGGGCGGCGACTGCGATGTCCCGATACCGAAATAGACCGGAGCGGACCAGGGCTTGTATTTCTCCGGCCACCCAGGCGATCTCTTCTCTGGGGGAGACCAGATTGACCGTGGTCACGCTACTGTCCCAGGGGCCGTCATAGGGCTGGGTACTCTGGGTGAAGAGTGTTTTCTCCGCGTAGTCCAGCGGAATCGTCCTATGTCCTCCATTGTCTGACAAGTGTTCTCGCTTTACAGTTCTATGCCTTTTTTTCGCCAAACGGGTCAGCACGGTGATGGTTTTGCCCGCTGGGGCAAAGACGGCCTCTTCCTCTGCCCCGCCGTCCCAGGTGAGAGAGACGGTGACGGAGTGGGCCTGCTTCAGGATCTGCTCCAGCACAAGCCGCTGCTGGGGGGTAAAGTCGGTGAAGCCGTCCAGATAAACGTCTTTCTCCTGAAAGAAAGGATAGGCGCTGAGCTTTTGGGCCAGGCGGGTGAGGCGGTCACGAGGGTCCAAGGCCCCTCGCGCCGTGCGGGCCTCATAGGCCCCGAAGATGAGGCCCAGGTCCCGGAGCTTTTGCCCGTCCAGCCCCTCTGTCTCCTCCCCCACCTGGGCCAGCGTCTCGCCGGTGACGCAGCAGCTTTTCAGCTCATCCATGGTGGTGAGGAGACTGCCCAGAAACTCCGGGCGGCGGGAAGGCATGGCGTAGACGGTCAGGTGGGCAGAGACGGAGCGCAGGGCGGCGTACATGGTCAGCAGCCGCCCGCCCTCGTCCAGCATAGGCTGGGCCACGCCCCCGGCCAGGGTGAGGACGCGGTTTTCCAAACGGGTAAAGGAGAGGACCTCTCCATACACCCCCGCCCGGTTTCCGTTCTCCCGGCAGAAGCGCTGCTCCGTCTCAAAGGACGCCTGTTCCGGCACCAGTAGGATCTGTTTGCGCTGCTGGCCCTCGGCCGCCATGCGGCGAAAAATTTCGGTGGTCTTTCCGCTTCCGGCCCGGCCGGTGAGGATGCGGAGCATGGTCATCCCTCCCAGGATCAGAATTGGGCGAGCAGGCCCTTCAGCCCCTCCTCCCGATAAATTTTCTGGTAGTATTGTAGCTCAGCTTGGATGAGTCCGTCAATGGCCCGCATGCCCAAAACTTCCACGGGGGCTTGGTCGTCGGTGAGGATGCGCTCACCGCCCACATAGTGGCGCAAACCGTCCTGCACCTTGTCCAGCTGGGTGCGCAGGTCGGACGCAGTGACGCTCCCCTTTTCCTGCGCGAGGGTGCGGAGCGGGTCGCCGTCCATAGAAGCGAACAGCTCCCGGTTCGTCGCACCAGGGACATCCACGGTGTAGACGTGGGGGAAGAGACTGGCGATGGTGTCGCAGAGGGCCTGGTTGATGCTCCCCTCCCCGTCGGAGTGTATGTTCAGGTTCACGACCATGACCCCGCCGGGGGCGAGATGCTCTTTGACCAGGGTGAAGAACTCAGTGGACGACATTTGGAAGGGGATGGTGATGTCCTGGTAAGCATCCACCTGGATCACGTCGTACTGCCCCTCGATGGCCTGGAGATAGGCGCGGCCGTCATAGGTGGTCACGTCCACGGTCTCCGGGAGGGCAAAATAGGTCTTGGCCAGGTCCGTGATCTTGTCGTCGATCTCTACGCCGCTGATCTTGCTTCCTGGGAAATAGCGGGTGCATTGGGTGGCGAAGGTCCCGGTGCCGTTGCCCAGGATGAGGATGCGTCCGGGGTTGGACTGGTCGAGGCCTGCCATCACGGGGGCAGCTAGGGCGTAGTCGTAGTACATTCCGGTCAGGTTATCTGACTTCATCCGTACAGACTGGACGCCGAAGAGAACATTGGTGGAGAGGGAGACGTGGCGCTCGTTCTCCGTGACCTGCAAATAGTTGTAGACCGACTCCCCCTCATAGGTCAGGTCGTTGGCCCAGAAGGCAAAGCTCCCGCTGTTGCCAAAGAGGGCACAGGCCGCAAAGAGGACCAGAGAGACCAGGCACTTCTTCCACTGGGTTTTCGAGCTGAGAAAATAGATAAGCCCGATGGCCAGCAGGATGCCGGAGAAGAGCAGGAACGTCACCGCCGTGCCCACCGCCGGGATGGTCACAAAGGTCGGCAGAAACGTCCCTAAGATGCTCCCGATGGTGTTGAACGCCCCCAGGGTGCCGACGGTCTTGCCGCTGTCCTCCAGGCTGTCCACGCTGTATTTGACCAGCGAGGGCGTCACCGTCCCCAGCAGAAACAGGGGGAAGACGAAGAGGACCATGCAGGTGCAGAAGGCCGCAACGATAAGAAAATTCGTGTTGATGGTCAGGACCAAGAGGCCGGAGATGCCCAAGATGATATACTTCCCCACCACGGGGATGGCGGCGATCCAGACGGCGGCCACCAAAATGCGGCGGTAAAGGCGGTCGGTATTGGGGTCCTTGTCTGCCGTGCGGCCGCCCCAGAGATTCCCCAGGGCCATGGCGATCATGATGGTGCCAATGATGATGGTCCAGACGATCTGGGAGGAACTGAAATACGGGGCCAGTAGACGGCTCGCGCCCAGCTCCACCGCCATGACAGAGACCCCGGCAAAGAACTCCGTGAGATAGAGGTAATACTTATTTTTTAGGATGGGACGTAGGTTGGTAGTCATAGTACGGTATCCTTCCATTTTTGTAAAAAAACGGTACAGCTTACGCTGTACCGTCTCTTATCTATGCTCTCATTGTGTGCAGTTTTTGAGAAAAACCCCGGCCCATCAAAGCTTGTTGTCGCTGCCCAGGACATTCACGATCTTGTCCTTGACCAGATCCTTCACATACTGGCGGCCCACCTTCAGATAGCTGCGGGGGTCGAAGTTGGCGGGGTCCGCGATGAGCTGCTGCCGCACGCCGGCAGTCATGGCCAGGCGGAGGTCAGAGTCGATGTTGATCTTGCAGACGGCGAGCTTGGCGGCCTGGCGCAGCTGATCCTCCGGCACGCCGATGGCGTCCTTCAGCTGGCCGCCGTTGGCGTTGATGATGTCCACATACTTGAGGATGACGGAGGAAGCACCGTGGAGCACGATGGGGAACCCAGGCAGGCGGCGGCCCACCTCTTCCAGAATGTCGAAGCGCAGCTGGGGCTTGGTGCCGGGCTTGAACTTAAAGGCGCCGTGGCTGGTGCCGATGGCGATGGCCAGGCTGTCCACGCCGGTGGCCCGGACGAACTCCTCCACCTGGTTGGGGTCGGTGTAGGAGGAATCGGCGGCGGAGACGTTCACGTCGTCCTCGATGCCGGCCAGACGGCCCAGCTCACCCTCGACGACGACACCGTGCTGGTGGGCGTACTCCACGACCTTGCGGGTCAGGGCGATGTTGTCCTCGAAGGAATGCTTGGAGCCGTCGATCATCACGGAGGTGAAGCCTCCGTCGATGCAGGCCTTGCAGATGTCAAAGTCCTCGCCGTGGTCCAGGTGCAGGGCGATGGGCAGGCCCGTGTCCTCCACGGCGGCCTCCACCAGCTTCATCAGGTAGCCGTGCTTGGCATATTTTCTGGCCCCGGCGGACACCTGGAGGATGATGGGAGAGTTTGCCTCCTTGGCAGCCTCGGTGATGCCCTGAACGATCTCCATGTTGTTCACGTTGAAGGCACCGATGGCGTAGCCGCCCTCGTAAGCCTTGCGGAACATCTCTGTGGTAGTAACTAACGGCATGATACCGCTCCTTTCAAACAGCCGGGGAACCCGGCTCGTATTTCAATTCTTTTTCGTTTCTCCGGCAAAACGCCCTGCGCCGACGGAGCAAAATTATTTTAACAGCATTATCTCCTAATTGCAAGAGCAGACGGGATATGTTATCATGGGTTTTGCGATGCAAGGGCAGCTTGTCTGCCCACAGTTTACGAAATCATAAGGAGGTTTTCTCCATGGAAAACTTAAAAGGGGCCTGTATCATTGGCCAGTCCGGCGGACCCACCGCCGTCATCAACGCCAGCGCCCAGGGCGTCATCCAGACCGCCCTGGCTTCCGACCAGATCACCCGCGTGCTGGGGGCCGCCCACGGCATCAAGGGCGTGCTGGCCGACCAGCTCTACGACATGAGCCAGGAGGACCCGGCCCAGCTGAACCTGCTCCAGTTCACGCCCTCCTCTGCCCTGGGCTCCTGCCGCTATAAGCTGGCCGACCCGGACGTGGACGACACCGATTACCAGCGCATTTTAGAGGTCTTCAAGAAGTACGACGTGCGCTACTTCTTCTACAACGGCGGCAACGATTCCATGGACACCTGCAACAAGATCAGCAAGTATATGCAGCGGGTGGGCTACCCCTGCAACATCATCGGCGTGCCCAAGACCATCGACAACGACCTGGACGGCACCGACCACTGCCCCGGCTATGCCAGCGCCGCCAAGTACATCGCCACCTCCTGCATGGAGCTGTATCAGGACGCCAGAGTGTACGACACCGGCACGGTCGTCATCGTGGAGATCATGGGCCGCCACGCCGGCTGGCTGGCCGGCGCTGCCGGGCTGGCCAGCTGGGCCGGGTCCGGCCCGGACCTGGTCTATCTGCCCGAAGTGGACTTTGATATGGACCAGTTCCTGGCGGATGTGAAGCGGATTTACGACGCCACCGGCAACTGCCTGGTGGCCGTGTCCGAGGGCATCCACTACGCCGACGGCACCTTCGTCTCCGAGGCCAAGACCTCCGCCACCGACGGCTTTGGGCACGCCCAGCTGGGCGGTCTGGCCGCCATGTTGGCCGACGTGGTCAAGCAGAAGATGGGGGTGAAGGTCCGCGGCATCGAGCTGTCCCTGCTCCAGCGCTGCGGCTCTCACCTGGCTTCTCGGACCGACATACAGGAAGCCTATGCCGCAGGTAAGGCCGCGGTGGAGGCCGCCGTGTCCGGCCTGACCGACCAGATGGTGGCCCTGGACTGCACCAGAGATGCCGACGGCTACCACTGCCAGACCAAGCTCATCCCCCTGACCCAGGCTGCCAACACCGAGCGCAAGGTCCCCCGCACCTGGATCAATGAAGCAGGCAACGGCGTCTGCCAGTCCTTCATCGACTACGCTCTGCCCCTCATCCAGGGCGAACCGGCTCGTCCGCTGGAAAACGGCCTGCCGAAGTTTGCCCGTCTCAAGAAAGTGCTGACCACCAGCATCGACTGAGTGGGATCATTTCCTAACAGAAACTACGCCGCCCGGTATCTCTTTTCTGCGAGATACCGGGCGGCGTTTTTCCCAGCCAGCGTTATCCCGCCGTGCGGGGGATGAGCAGACGTTGGCCGGGGTAAATTTCTTCGCTGTCCAGGCCGCTGGCGGCCAGGATTGCCTCATCCGTCGTGTGGTAGGCCTTGGCAACGGCCCAGAGGTCCTCCCCAGGGTGGACGGCCCGGAGGATCACCGAAGGCTCGTTGGGGTCGGCCTGGCGTGGCTCTCCCAGAAGCACTTGCTGGATGACGGCTGTTTCCGATTCCTCCAGGATCCTCCAACGGAAGGAGAGCAGTGCCGTGACCTCGATGCCCTCCCCCACCGGCGCGGCGGCAGGGTCCCGGAGCAGCTCGGCGGTAAACTGGCACCGGCCCGGACCTTCCCCGGTGATGCGGTGCTGGACCTGGCTTTTTTGCCGGGCAGAGGCAAGGCCCTCGTCCGTCTCGTAGAGGACCACGGATTCGATCTCCTGGGTCAGGATGTAGGCCTCTCCCTCCTGCCGCTGGCTGCTGCGGCCCAAATGCACCTGGACCTCCACCAGCTGGCCGGTCAAATTGGATGCCGGGAGCTGGAGGCGGACTGTCTCCTGATCCTCGCCTTGACCGGAGAGGCGGCAGGTGAGGCAGGTGGCTCTGTCGATCTCCAGGTCGTGGGATGTACTGTAAAGGTCGGTGAGCAGCGGAAGCGTCTCTTCCTTCCGAAAGACTGCCTGGGCTTGCAGCGCCAGGCTGACTTGAAAGCTCCGCCGGTCCCCTTCTACGGGCGTGCAGGTGCAGTCGGTAAAGACCAGGGCGAGGTCTGCGCTGCTGTCCTGGCTGTTTTCTCCGGCGTCCATGAGCTGGGAATAGGGCAGGTGGAAGTCGGCGGTCTGCACCGCGCCATCCTCCGCCTGATAGAGCAGACGAACGGCGGCCTCTCCCTTGAACACCAGCTTACTGCCGATGACCTTGGCCTCGTGACAGGCGCAGGCCGTCCGGGTCGCCAGCAGGCGCTCCGCGTCCGGGCGGCCGCCGGGGAGGACCAGGGTGTCCTGATAGGTAAAGTTTTTTTCCTGGACGTGGACCGTCTCATCACTGTGCCACTCCCCCGTCTTTTGGCAGATGCCGTATGGCCCCGGCTCCTCCACTTGGCTGGGGACCCCTTGCTCTGCGGGGCCGAACGCCGTCAAGTCCAGCTGATAGGCCACCCGCACCAGGATCTTACGGGGGTTGAGCAGGCGGGTCTCGGTGCCCAGGACCTTGGGGCAGACGTACAGCAAGCTCTGCCGGGTCAAGCCGGGCAGCTCCGGCGCGGCGTCAAAGGGCAGGGTGGCCTCCATGCGCTCCACCCCGCCCGTTCCTTCGGGCTGATAGAGGATGGTGACTTTCAGCAGGCCATAGAGGGCGGCCTGCCCCTCCCGCACCTCCTTGCGCTGGAGCAGAAGGCAGGTGGAGGCATCCCACACCTGCCAGATGTCCGGCTGGGCGTCCGGGACGATGACCTCGGCGGTCTCCTCCTGCTCGATGCTGGTCCGGCCCACCACCGCCCAGCCCTTGGTGTTTGCCCGGCGCAGTTCCAATTCTTTCACGGCAACCCATCCTTTCCGGTGTTTCAGTTCTTGGGCCATTCTATGTCCCCCGGCGGAGGGTTAGACCGGGTTTTCTCAGTCGGCGTGCTCCATGTGGAAAATCTTTTTCAAAAAGCCCGCCAAGGCCTTCGGGGCCGCGATGACCACCATCTTCATGGTTCTTCCCTCCCTCCTGGGTGCAACAAACCCGTCTGCCCCAGTGTATGCAGGGGACAGACGGGTCGTGTTTGGGCTTATTTTTCCCAGGGTTTGTTTTCTTTCGCCAGCTCGTACAGGCGCACATAGCTCCGGTGGCGGCTCTTGGGGATGTCCCCGGCCTTCACTGCTGCCAGGACGGCGCAGCCCTTCTCCTTGATGTGGGCGCAGCCGATGAAGCGGCACTGGCCCAGGTAGGGCCGGAACTCCCGGAAGGAGCGGTCCAGCGTATCCTTATCCAGCGGCTCGCCGCCCTTCTCATTGTCAAAGGCGGAGAAGCCGGGGGTGTCGGCGATGAGGCCCCCGGCCACGGGGAACAGCTCCACATGGCGGGTGGTGTGGCGGCCGCGGCCCAGCTTTTCGCTGATCTCGCCGGTGGCCAGGCCGAAGTTCGGCTCCAGGGCGTTGAGGATGCTGGACTTCCCCACGCCGGAGTTGCCGGTAAAGGCCGAGATCTTTCCGGCCAGCAGGCCACGCAGTTCCTCGATGCCTTGGCCGGTGGCGGCGCTGACGGATAAGGTCGGGATGCCGGCGGCCTGATAGATCGCGAGCAGGTCTTCCGCCTGCACCAGATCCCACTTGTTGATGCACAGGATGGGCTGGCACTCCTTGCTCTCAGCCAGAGAGATGATGCGGTCCAGCAAAAACGGGTCGCTCACGGGGATGGCCCCGGAGGCGATGATCACCAGCTGGTCTAAATTCGCCACCGCCGGGCGCTGGAAGGCATTGCGGCGGGGCAGAATGTGATCCAGAGAACCGGAGCCGTCATCCTGGACGGTGATGGCCACCCGGTCCCCCACCAGGGGGGTGATCTTCTGATAGCGAAACTTGCCCCTGGCCCGGCAGGTCACCAGACCGTCATCCGTCTGGACGTAGTAAAATCCGCTCAGGGCCTTGCGGATGGTCCCTTGGTCGTTTCTCATTCGTCAAAATTCTCTTGGAACTGGCTGGCCAGCTCGCCGTCGAAGTAGACACAGACCTGCATCGTGCCGGAGCCGGTGATGCTGACATAGGTCGTTCCCACGTCGGTCTTCACGTCTTGGGTATAGACCTCTTTGCCGTCCAGGGTCACCTGCACCGTGACCGTCTCCCGGCCGTCCGTCGGCAGGGCGATCTCGATGGTCTTGGTGACCTCCGGTTTGGTTTCCGGGCCTTTGCTGACCTGGAGGGTGATGCTGGTGCCCTCGTCCACCTGGGTGTTGGGTGCTACGCTCTGGTAAATGACCTGACCGGCGGGCTTGTCGCTGTTGACCTCGGAGACGTTGCCGATGTTCAGCCCCGCGCTGTGGGCGATGCTGCGGGCGTTGTCCAAAGAGATGCCGGTGAGGGTGGGCACGGCGACCTTCTTCACGTCAGGGCCGGTGCTGATGACCAGCTGGACGCGGTCGCCGGGGCTGACCTTGGCCCCCTTGACGGGGTTGCTGGAAATGACCTTGCCCTCTTCCACCGTGTCGGAGGCCTGCTTCGTGGCGGTGTCCACTTTCAGGTCCATCTGCTGAAGGCGGCTGACGGCAACGTCGTAGTCGTCGCCCACTACGTCGATCATCTCTATGGTCTCTTGCCCGGAGCTGACCACTACATTGATGGTGATAAGCTCTTTGCTCTCGCTGACGGACGAACCGCCCTCAGGGTCTTGGCGGATGATCTCGCCCTCTTCATACTCCGAGCTGGGCTCACGAGATTGCTCCACAACTTTGAATTGCTTCAAAACCTCTTCATCCTGGAGCACATCGGTAAGCTTTTCGCCCAGGAGGTTGGGGACTTTGATCGTGTCTTCCTTGTCAAAAATGCCGCTGAAGAACGTCAGCCACAGGAACACGCCCACGGCCACGATGAACACCACGACCACGATGGGGATCACCAGATTGCGGCGGCGGTCGCGGGGATCGTCGTCCTCGTAGTCGTCCTGCTTCTCCGGCGGATAGCGCCGGGGCGGCGGGGCCGTGCGGGTGCGGACGGGCTGGCGCTGGCGGCGGCCCAGGGTCCCGGTGCCGTCCATGGGCTGGGTCGGCTCTTCTGGGACGGGCTGAGCGCCGTGGAAGGCAGCCAGATTATAGTGAAACTCCACCTGGGGATTCTTGCGGAATTCCTCCAGGTCCCGCAGCATGGCCTCGGCGTTCATATAGCGCTGGTCGATGCGGGAGGCCATGGCCTTCATGGTGATCTCCTCCAGGCCAATGGGAATGTCCGGCACGATCTCGCGGGGCGACATGGGCTTGGCGCTGATGTGCTGGATGGCCACGGAGACGGGGGTGTCCCCGTCGAAGGGCAGGCGGCCGGTCAGCATCTCATAGAGGACGACACCGGCGGAGTAAATGTCGGCGCGGGCGTCGATATGGCTGCCTCTGGCCTGCTCCGGGGAGATATAGTGGACGGAGCCAAGGGCCTCCTGGGTCATAGTGTTCTGGGCAGCAGACATGATGCGGGCGATGCCGAAGTCAGCTACTTTGACGCTGCCGTCCCGCAGGACCATGATGTTTTGGGGCTTGATGTCCCGGTGGATGATCCCCCGGCTGTGGGCGTGGCCCAGGGCCCGGACGATCTGGGTGATGAAGTAGAGGGACTCCCGCCAGTTCAGGCGGCCGTCCTTTTTCTGCATATATTGTTTCAGGGTAATGCCGTCGATGAGCTCCATGACGATATAGTCCAGGTCATCCCCCTTGCTCACGTCATAGACGGAGACGATGTTGGGGTGGGAGAGCATGGCAACGGCCTGGGCCTCCTCGTGGAAGCGGCGGCGGAACTCGGCGTCCGAGGCCAGGTCTTTTTTCAGGACCTTGATGGCAACAAACCGATGCAGCCGATGGCAATAGGCTTTGTAGACCACCGCCATGCCGCCGACGCCGATCACGTCTAGGATCTCATATCGGTTATCGAGCATTTTACCGATGTATTGATTCATGGCAACACACTCCTTCTCACAGCTGGAACAGCACGACGGTGACGTTGTCCGGCGCTCCGTGGTCCAGGGTGCGGGCCACCAGCCGCTGGCAGATCTCTTGGGGGGAGCCGCCGGCCAGAACTTCCTTTTGGATCTCCTGATCGGTGACCTCGTTGATGAGACCGTCGGAGCACAGCAGGAGCGCATCCCCCGGCGCAACGGTCTCTTGGAAGAGGTCCGCCTTCACGCGGGGCGAGGTCCCCAAGGCCCTCGTAATGAGGTTTTTCTGGGGATGCCGCCGGGCCTGCTCCGGGGTCAGGTCGCCGTTGGCGATGAGATCCTCCACGACGGAGTGGTCACGGGTGATACGGCGGATGCCGTCCGGCCGGATGAGATAGGCGCGGCTGTCCCCCACGTTCACCACTTCCAGGGTCTCCCCCTGCAAAATGAGGCCCACCAGGGTCGTCCCCATGCCGATGCAGGCGTCGTCTGTGGAGGCCTTGTGATAGACCACCCGGTTGGCGTCCTCCGCAGCGGCCAGGAGCAGCTTCCCCGTCTCTCCGGGGAGGTCCGGGCCGCGCAGGTCTTCCAGGTGGGTGCGGAAGGTCTCCACCGCCAGCTTGCTGGCGATGTCCCCCGCCTTGGCCCCGCCCATGCCGTCGCAGACCACGCCCCAGGCCAGGCCGCGCTCCGGAATGGTCTCATAGGCGCAGGAGTCTTGGTTTTCTCGTCGAACGATCCCTTTGTCAGTCAATCCCCACACAGAAACCATGGGGAATCATCTCCTTTCTCCGCTCTCATCGCTGGCCCTTGGCCTGCTCCCGCAGGGCTTTCCGGCGCAGCTGGCCGCACGAAGCGTCAATGTCGCTGCCCAGGCGGCGGCGCACCGTGGCGGTGATGCCCCGCTTTTCCAGCTGCCGCTGGAACTGGGCCACGTGGGTGCTGGGGTGCAGGCTGCTCTCCTCCACGTAGTTCAGGGGAATGAGGTTCACGTGGGCCACGGTCCCCTCCAGCCGGTCGCCCAGCAGGGCGGCCTGGCGAGGCGTGTCGTTCACCCCGTCGATCATGGCATACTCATACGAGATGCGCCGCCCCGTCTTTTGGAAATACCGGCGGCAGGCCGCGAAGAGGGCATCCACCCCCGTGGCCCGGTTGACGGGCATGAGTCTGCTGCGGGTCTCGTCGTCGGGGGCGTGGAGGGAAACGGACAGCGTGAGCTGTAAATTCTCCTCCGCCAGCCGGTCGATGCCCTTGATCAGGCCGCAGGTAGAGAGCGAGATATGGCGCATGCCGATGTTCATTCCGTTGGGGTGGTTGACCAGGGTGAGGAATTTTCGCACGTTGGCGTAGTTGTCCAGCGGTTCCCCGATGCCCATGAGGACGATGTTGGAAATGGGCGCCCCGGAATCCTTCTGGGTAAAGATCACCTGGTCCAGCAGCTCCCCCGCCGTGAGATTTCGGATCTTGCCCCCCACGGTGGAGGCGCAGAAGGCGCAGCCCATCGCGCAGCCCACCTGGGAGGAGATGCAGACGGAGTTGCCGTGCCGATAACGCATGAGGACCGTCTCAATGCAGTTGCCATCGGCCAGCTGCCACAGATATTTTATGGTGCCGTCCAGCTTTGAGACCTGCTTCCGGGCCACCACCGGCGGGGTGATGCCACCGGCCTGGTCGATCTTGGCCCGGAGGGCCTTGGGGACGTCCGTCATCTCTTCGGTGGAGGCCACACCCCGGCTGAGCCATTGGAAGAGCTGCTTGCCCCGGAACGCGGGCTGGCCCTGGTCCTTGCACCAGGCGGTGAGCTCTTCCGGGGTCATGGACTTGAAATCGATCCGTTCCGTCATTTGGCCCCCTCCTTTCGGAGCTTGGCCAGGAAAAAGCCGTCGGTCTGCAAGCGCTGGGGCCAGAGGGTACACTGGCCTGCGGCCACCTCGCCCAGCGGGCCGGGCAGCGGAAAGCTTTCCAGATGATATTCTGGATGCTGGGCCAGGAACGCCGTCACAACGCCTTCGTTTTCCGCCTGCAGCAGCGTGCAGGTAGAATAGAGCAAGACGCCGCCGGGCTTCACATAGCGGCTGACATTGTCCAAAATGTCCCCTTGGATCTGGGGCAGGCCCGCCAGCTCCGCCGGGTCTTTATAGCGGATCTCCGGCTTCTTGCGGATGACGCCGAGGCCGGAACAGGGCACGTCGGCCAGGACGGCATCGAATCGTTCCTCCCAGCCCTTCCGGGGCTTTTTGCCGTCTAGGACCTGGGCGGTGATGGACTGCAAGCCCAGGCGGGTGGCCCCGGCTTCGATGAGCGCTTTTTTATGGGCGTGGAGGTCGCAGGCGTGGATCTCGCCCTGATCCTGCATACACATCGCGGCGGCAAAGGACTTGCCGCCGGGGGCGGCGCAGGCATCCAAAACGGTTTCCCCCGGCTGTAAGCCGGCGGCCAGGACCGCCAGGCGGGCGGCGGGGTCCTGGGGATAGAACATCCCCTCCTGCCAAGCCGTGCGCTGGGTCAGATCACCGGTGTCCGTGAGGACCAGGCAGTCCGGCAGCCAGGGGTGGGGCAGGACGTTCACGCCCTCTCGCTCCAGGGCCAGAACGACCTTGGGCGTTTCAAAGCGGCAGGTGTTCACCTGCACCGTCACCGGCGGCTCGCTGTTGTCCCAGCGGAGCAGGGTCTCCAATTCTTCCCCGTCCAGCTCCTTGGCCCAGGTCTCGACCAGCCACTGGGGGTGGCTGTACAGCAGGGAGAGATAGGCCGTCTGGCTGCTGCGATCCAGAGCCGGAAGCTCGTTGATGTTCCGGGCCAGGTTCCGCAGGATGCCGTTGACCAGGCCTCCGGCGCGGGGATTCTTGCAGTGTTTCTTCGTCAGCTCCACCGATTCGTTCACGGCGGCGGTGACGGGAATTTTGGTGAGGAAGAGCATCTGGTACAGCCCCAGACGCAGGCTGTTTCTGACCTTGCTCTCCATTTTTTGCAGCTTCATGGTGGAAAACTGCTGGATGTAGTGGTCCAGCAAAAGCTTATTCTGGACCACGCCGAAGCACAGGCGGGTGGCCAGGGCGGCGTCCCGCTTGTCCAGGTGTTCCTCCTGGATCACTTTTTTCAAGTGGCCGTTGGACCAGGCCTTCTGGCGCTCCATGGCCACGAGGGTCAGCAGTGCGGCTTCTCGTGCGGACATGCCCCGTCTCCCTCCTTTCTCTTGGGCGCTCAATCCACGGGGATGGGATGCCCGCGCAGGTAATCTGCGGCGGCCATCCGCTTCCCGCCGGCGGCTTGCAGGATGTCGATGCGCAGCACCGTGCCCTCGCCGCAGGCAATTTTCAAGCCCTTCTTATCTGCCGCCAGGACACTGCCGGGGGCTTTCCCCGTGGTCTCGTCCAGCACGGCGGTGGCAAAGATCTTGCATTTCACCCCGTTGAGCTCTGCCGTGGCAGAGGGCCAGGGGATGAGGCCCCGCACCTGGTCGTGGAGTGTCCGGGCGGGCTTGGTCCAGTCCATGGGCGAAAGCTCCCGGCTGAGCATGGGGGCCAGCGTGACTTGGCTCTCGTCCTGGGGGGTGCGGGTGGCGGTGCCGTCGGCGATGTTCTGGACGGTCTCCACCAGCAGGTCCGCACCCAGGCGGGCCAAACGGTCGTGGAGCATCTCCACTGTCTCGTCAGGGTCGATGGGTGTTTTGACCTGGGAGATGATGTCCCCGGCGTCCAGGGCCAGCGCCATGTGCATGATGGTCACGCCCGTCTCCTTGTCCCCGTTCAGGATGGACCAGTGGATGGGGGCAGCCCCGCGGTACTTGGGCAGCAGGGAGGAGTGGACGTTGATGCAGCCATACTTGGGGTAGTCCAAGATCTCCTGGGGCAGGATGCGTCCGTAAGCGGCCACCACGATGAGATCCGGGGCCAGGCTCCGGATGGTTTCCAGGGCCGTGCCGTCCCGCAGTTTGGTAGGCTGATACACCGGCAGATCATGGACCATGGCGCACAGCTTCACCGGGGTGGGCTGGAGCTTCATGCCCCGGTTCTTGGGCTTGTCCGGCTGGCTGAACACGCCAACGACCTGGTGCCCGGCGGCAACCAGAGCCTCCAGCGAGGGCACGGCGAACTCCGGCGTGCCCATGAATACGATCTTCATGGAGGTCCCTCCTCAGTCCGCGTCTACGGCCTGCATCATGTCGTCGACCTCAGCCTCGGTGAACAGGCGGTCGCACTTTTCATAGTACATGTGGCCGTCCAGATGCTCGATCTCGTGGCAGAAGCAGCGGGCGGTGATGCCCTCGCCCTCGAACTCCACTGGCTCGCCGTGGCGGTTCTGGGCCTTGACCTTCACCTTCATGGGGCGTTCCACAATGCCGTACATGCCAGTCAGGCTCAGGCAGCCCTCGAAGCCCTCCTGCTCCCCCTCCTGGCTGACGATCTCAGGGTTCACCAGCTCCAGGTATTCCTCCTGGTCGTTGAGCACGATGCACACCCGGCGGAGGATGCCGATCTGGGGCGCGGCCAGGCCCAGGCCCTGGGCGTCCTTCAGGGTGGCGGTCATATCGTCCAACAGGTTAGCCAGCTTCTGGTCAAAGTTGGTGACAGGGTGGCAAACCTTGTGCAGGACGGGGTCGTCCTTCTGTAAAATCTTTTTGATCATGATAACATTCCTTCCTTGATTCTCTCAGTCTCTCTTGTCGTGTGTCTAGTGTAGATTGTCATTCACCCATCCATAGGGTCTACGTCAATTAAGATGGACAGGCCTTTGTTGGCCCGGTCCTGCTGGGCGGCCCGCAGGATTTGGGCTAAAATGGCCCGGATCTCTTTGTCATTGCGGCATTTCACCAGCACCCGGTAGCGGTAGCGGTTGTTGATCTTTAGGATGGGCGCCGGGGCCGGGCCAAGCACCTCCGGCCCCTCCGGGCCGTGCTGCCGGGGCTTGATCCACGGGTCCAGGCTCCGCCGCACCACGGCGCAGGCCCGGAGCACCTGCGTCTCCTCCGGCCCGGAGATGGTGATGCGGAACAAGTTCAGAAACGGCGGAAAGCGAAGCAGGCGGCGCATCTCCCGCTCCCCGGTGTAAAAGGTATCATAGTCCTGGCGGGCAGCCAGGTTGAGGATGTCGTTGTCCGGGGTCCAGGTCTGGATGATGGCCCGCCCCGGCTTGTCCCCTCGTCCGGCCCGGCCCACCACTTGGGTGAGCAGGGAGAAGGTCCGTTCGGCAGCCCGGTAGTTGTCGGCGTAGAGGGAGAGGTCTCCGTCCACGACCCCCACCAGGGTCACGTTGGGGAAATCCAAGCCCTTGGCCACCATCTGGGTCCCCAACAAAATGGGTACTTTCTTCCGGCGGAAACGGTCCAGCAAGACCTCATGGGATCGGGTGGCCGTGATGGTGTCGGCGTCCATCCGCATGACTTCTACATCTGGATAGAGGGCTTGCAGCTCCTCCTGGAGCTTTTGGGTGCCCATGCCCACGAACTGGAACCGGCCCGCGCAGTGGGGGCAGACCTCCGGCAGGGGCATGGAGTAGCCGCAGTAATGGCACATGAGCCGCCCGTTGGCGCTGTGGTAGGTCAGGTGGACAGAACAGCGCGGGCAGGTGGGGACCTCGCCGCACTGGCTGCACAGGGCCATGCGGCTGTTGCCCCGGCGGTTGAGAAAGAGGATGCTCTGCTCTCCCCGCCGCAGGTTTTCCTCCAGCTCCGTCCGGAGCAGCTCGGATACGCCGGAGTTGTTTCCAGCCCGTAATTCCTGCTTCATGTCCGCCAGCACGACCTTGGGCAGCTGATGCGCATTGTAGCGCTGCTGCAAGGTAAAGAGATGATATTGTCCCGTCTCGGCGGCGTAGCGGCTCTCCACCGCTGGGGTGGCAGAGCCCAGGAGCAGCAGGCCCTTGTGCTGCTTACAGCGGAACTTTGCCACCTCCCTGGCATGGTAGCGCACCATACTCTCGGACTGGTAGCTGCTCTCCTGCTCCTCGTCCAGGATGATGAGACCCAGATCGGGCAGGGGGGCAAAAACTGCCGAGCGGGTACCCACAACGACCTTGGCGCGTCCGTCCCGGACGCGCTTCCACTCGTCATAGCGCTCGCCCGTGGGCAGGCAGCTGTGTAAGATGGCGACCTGCCGGCCGAAATGGGCCAAGAAGATTTGCAGTAAGCTGGGGGTCAGGGCGATCTCTGGGACCATGACGATGGCCCCCCGTCCAGCCTCCAGGGCCTTCTGGATCAGGTGGAGATAGACCTGGGTCTTGCCGCTGCCGGTGACGCCGTACAGCAGCGCCGCCTGGGGGGCAGGCTCCTCCATCAGGTCCAGCAGGCCCTGATAGGCCGCCTGCTGCTGGTCGTTGAGGGTAGACAGCGGAGTGCTCTCCCCCGTCTCCGGCATGGCGCGGCGGAAAACCTCTTTCTCCTCCAGGGCGAGCACGCCCTTTTTCGCCAAGCTCTTGATGGTGGCGCGGGAGGCCCCGGTGAAGTAGCACAGCTCCTTCACGCTGGCGCTGCCCAAGCGGCAGAGCAGCTCTGTGACCCGGTAGCCCATGGGGGAGGTCTTTTGCTTGGGCGCTAAGAGCGCCATGGCCTCGGCGGGGTCCATGGTCAGGCGGGCGATCGGCTCCGTTTTGTCCCCCACTTTCCGCTTGGCCTGGGTCTGGCGGGTGATGAGGCCCGCCTTTTCCAGCTCCCGCAGGGTGGTGCGGGGGTCCTTCAGGTCCGGGATGGCCTTGATCTGGTCCAGGTCCGCCTGTCCCCCGGCGGCGTAGAGCAGACCCATGATCTGCTTGGCCTTGGGGCTTCGGGCGGTTTTCTCTTCCCAAGTCTCCCGGTCAACGCCGGGGGCGATGGCATAGCTCTCCCGCAGCACATACCACAGCCCGGTGGGCAGCATGGTGAGGGCGGCGGCGTAGACCGTGCAGAAAAAGCGCTCCCGCATCCACAGGGCCAGCCGGATGCCCTCCTGGGTCAGAACAGGCCTGGGGTCCAGCAGGGTGCCGATCTCTTTGAGTCTCCCCTCCGGCACCTCGTCGGCCAGGGAGAGGACCAGCCCCTCGCTGGGCCGGTTGCCCGCTCCAAAGGGGACCAGCACCCGCATCCCAGGGACCAGCTTCTCCGCCAGAGCATCGGGCACCCGGTAGGTATAGGGCCGGTCGATGGCAAAGGTAGCGGCCGCCAGGGCCACCTTGGCAGTCTTCACGAGCTTATCCATGCGCATGGCCGCAGTCGGTTATTCTGCGGGCTTCTCCGCGTCCTCAGCGGCGGGAGCAGGCTCCTCGGCAGGGGCAGTGCTCTCCAGGACCGGCGCGGCTTCCTCAAAGGCAGGCTCTGCGGGCGTGGCTTCCACGGGGGCGGCGTGATGAGGCTGTTCGTGGCCGGGGGCGTTCTCCTGCTCATGGGCAAAGCGGCCCTGCAGGACGCCTTCCTCCTGCATGACCTCCTCCACGGGCTCGTCCAGCTTGCCGTCGGCGATCTCCTGAACGGCGATGCTCACGGGCTTTTCCTCCAGCATCAGGCCCTCGCGCTCGGCGCGGGCAGCGATCTTACGGGCGCGGGCGGCCACCACGTTCACCAGCTGGTAACGGCTGGGGACCTGCTTCAACAGTTCGCTCATTGCGGGATACAGCATCATAATTCATTACACTCCTTTGAACAGTTCCAGGCGCCGCTCCTTGCGGCAGCCCTCGGCGACGAGGATGGCTAAGATCTCCCCCACCGCATTTTCTATTGTGTCGTTGATGACGATATAGTCATAGTGCTCCAGCTCTTTGGCCTCTTTCCGGGCGGTGGCCAGGCGGCGCTGGATGACCTCCTCCGAGTCCGTTCCCCGGCCGTGCAGACGGCGGGAGAGTTCCTCGAAGGACGGGGGGACCAGGAAGAGGGAGACGGCCTCCGGCATCTTCTGCCGGACCTTGGCCGCGCCCTGGCTCTCGATCTCCAGGATCACATCCACGCCCTGGTCCAGTTTTTCCCGGATCACGGCCATGGACGTGCCGTAAAAATTCCCCACGTACTCGGCGTACTCTAAAAATTCTCCCCGGTCGATGCGCTCCTGAAACGCCTCGCGGGTCACAAAATGATAGTTCACGCCATCCTGCTCCCCGGTGCGGGGGGCGCGGGTGGTGAAGGATACAGAATAATATAGGTCCGTCCGTTTTTCCAGCACCTTGGACAGAACCGTGCCCTTGCCTGCGCCGGAAAAACCGGAGACCACCAATAGGATCCCTCGCTTCATTCTTCTTCCTCCCCTGGGATCTCTTCCCGTCCGTTGAGCCGGCTGGCCACGGTCTCCGGCTGAAGGGCGGAAAGGATGATATGATCGCTGTCTGTAATGAGCACGGCGCGGGTGCGGCGGCCGTAGGTCGCGTCCACCAGGACCCCGCGTTCTCTGGCCTCCTGGACCATGCGCTTGATGGGGGCCGACTCAGGGCTTACGATGGCGATGAGCCGGCTGGCAGAGACCATGTTGCCAAAGCCGATGTTGATGAGTCTCAATGGCTCGCCTCCTCTCCCCGTCACTCGATGTTCTGGACCTGCTCGCGGATCTTTTCGATCTCGCCCTTCAGGTCCACGACCACGCGGGAGAGGGCCACATCGCTGCACTTCGAGCCGATGGTGTTGGCCTCCCGGTTAAACTCCTGGATGAGGAAGTCCAGCTTCCGTCCCACAGAACCGTCCTGGGCCAGCATCTCACGGAGCTGGTCCAGATGGCTGTGCAGACGGACGGTCTCCTCGTCCACGGCGACTTTGTCGGCAAAGATGGCGGCTTCCGTCAGGATGCGGGTCTCGTCGAGCTGGGTGTTTTCCAGGACCTCCTGCATCCGCTGGCGCAGCTTTTCCCGGTATTCGTTCACGCTCTCCGGGGAGCGGGCCTCTACCTGGGCCACGAGCTGGGCGATCTTCTCCGCCTTGCCCCGGATGTCCTGGGCCAGCTTTTCCCCCTCGCGGATGCGCATGGCGTTGAACTCCTCCAGGGCCTGGGCCAGCACCTGGCTGATGTCGGCCACGATCTCCTCGGCATCCCCCTGTTCCTTTTCCACCAGGAACACATCCGGGAAGCGGGAGAGCAGGGAGACGGAAATATCATCCCGCAGGCCGTAGGCATCCCGCATTTGGGTCAGGGCCGTGTAATAGCCGTCAGCCACGGGCTTGTTCAGGGTCACGGAGACCTTGTCCGCTGCGGCGGAGTCGATCGTCAGGAACACATCCACCTTGCCCCGGCCCACGCTCTTCTGCACCTGGGCCTTGATGGCCTCCTCGGCAAAGACATACAGCCGGGGCAGCTTCACGGAACAGTCCAGATAACGGTTGTTCACGGCCCGCAGCTCTACGGTGATCGTCCGGTCGTGGAGCACCTGCTCGCCCCGGCCGTAGCCTGTCATACTTCGTATCACGAAAAACACCTCATTCTCAGTTCTCTTTCTCTATTGTCCACTCCCGTCGGTGCCGCTGGGGTCAATTGCAGGAGTTGCACAGGCAGTTCAGACAGCACAGGGTCGTGCAGAGGTTGGCCAGGTCGTCGCCGCCCTGGTAGCTGCCCCGCTGGGCCTGTAAATTCATCTGGTTGACTGCCTGACGGTATTCTATATTATTGGGTTCCATGCTGCTGGCCGTCCAGAAATTCTGGCGGGCGTCGTCCATCCAGCCCCGCTTGTAGGCGATGCTGCCCATGAGGAAGTACCACTCGGCACTGTTGGCGGCGGTGGAGCGCAGGATACGCTCCGCCTCGGCCAAATTGTTCTGGACGATGAGCTGACGCACCTGAAGGAAGGCGGGGTTCTGGCCGGCCTGACCGCCGGTGCCGTAACGGTTCCCGTTGGACTGGGCCTGCTGCTGATAGCCCCCCTGGGTGCGGCCCTTGACGATGGCGTCATAAGCCTCGTTGATCTCCTTCATCTTGGCCTCGGCCAGGTCGGCCAAGGGGTTGTTCACATAGTTGTCCGGGTGATACTTCTTCACCAGGGCCCGGTAGGCGCGTTTGACCTCCTCATCGCTGGCGGAAGGACTGAGGCCCAGCACGGCATAGGGATCGTTCATAGTTTTTTGTTCTCCTTATCGGTCTCCCCCGCCGGAAGGGCGGGAGCTTGGTCACGTTGGAATAAACGGGGGTGCTTGGCCTGCTTCCATTGGCCGGTGAAAACGGCTTCCTCCACGGCAGGCAGGCCGATGGTGAGGATATGGCCCAGCAGCGGCTCCCAAACGCCCCAGTCTAACAGGGCGTAGGCGGTGTTGGCCAGGCCCAGAGAAACGTGCATCGTCTCCCGCAGGGCGGCTTGATGCTGCTCCGCCTGGTCGCCATAGCGGGCCAGGAGGGGATTATAATTCCCTGCTTCCCGGTCCTCGGCCAGATCGTCCCAGGCGTCAGCCAGGTAGATCCAGCGGCCCACATGGTACAGGATCTGCGCCACGGCGCTCTGCCGGGCCGCCGGAGAGACTGCTATGGCCGCCGCCTGGAGCAGGCGGGCAAAGGCATCGGCAGGGCGGTCCAGAGAGGGAGTGTTGGCCTCCTCCAGCTGGTGCAGCTCCTCCAGGCAGGTCTTGACCGCCCGGTCAAAGTCCGGGCGGCGCTGGGCCGCGGCCCGATAGGAGCGGCGCAGCGCCAGGGCGACGGAGCGGCTCTTGAGCTTCTCCCCTGCCCCGCCGTCGCGGATGGCGTCTTGCAGCTTCCACCAAACCAGGATCACGGTGGCATCGGCGGCGGCTTCCAGGGCCGCGTCGCCTGGCCAAACCGGTTTCTTCTTCCAAGGGGCGGCGGGACAGCGAAACAGGGCCGTTTCCTCCTCCGGCGGGGCCAGGAGAAGAGCCAGAAAGACAAAGTCATAGTTCAGCGTCAGCTGGGCGGCTTTGCCATAGCGCTCCCCCAAGGTCTTGCACAGGCCGCAGTAGACGGCCCGATACCGCGCCTGCTCCTCCGGAGGCAGGACGGCGGTGACCGCTCTTACATACCCGAACACGCCCGCACGATCTCCACCACATGGAAGCGCAGGCCATCGACCCGCTTCATGTGCCGGTCCCAGGCCACGGCCACGAGCACACCGGCCACAAAGCCGATGCCCGCGCACAAGGCCCGGAGCATCTCGTTGCCGCCGAAGGGCAGAAACGACGACACGCCGTAAAAGACCAGCGCCAGCACCAGGGGCAGGATATAGACGATGGCGGCGGTCTTGAAGAAGGTGCCGTTCTCGCTGCACACCCGCACCATATCGCCGGGCTTGGCCTCGGCGTCGTTGTAGGCGGTGACGAGATTTTCTTTCCGGGTCAGGGTCGTTTCACAGCCGTTGCACTCAGCGCAGTTGTGGGCCGCGCCGCAGGCGGTGCCCCGCTGGACGGCGACGACAGCCATGCCGTTGCCCTGGACGGATTTTACCATTGCGATCTGTTCCATAGAAAAACCTCCTTATCAGGGTCTGTTTCTCTGTTTTTCTCTTGTTTCAGCTTACGATTTACTCAAATAGAAGGCCACAGAATAGTGGTTGCCCAGGATGCTGACCTTCTCTCCGGCCCCCTCCTTCAGGCTCACTTTGGCGGCGGCCCGCTGAAGCTCGTCCTCGGTAGCGGCCTTGCTCAAATCTACAGTGACTTGAATTTGGTCGGCGCTCAGGTGCTCCACCTGCTCCGGATCGCCCCGGACCCAGACGCTCAGGGTGGCGTTGACCAGGCTGGCCTTCCAGCCTTCGGGGACGTTGGTAAAGGTGATCTGCTTCGTCTCCAGCTGCCGGGCCTTGACCTTATCAAAGGAGAGGCTCACAGTGGCAAAGCGGACCTCTTGTCCCCAGGCCACCACGCCGTCCGGCAGGTGGATGGGAAGCGCATACGAAGTGTCTGCCAGGACGTTGCTCAGGTCGATCTCCCCCAGGGAAATGGATTGGGGCAGGTCGGCCCCGGCCTCTTTCACGACGGTGAGGTTCTTGGGGGAAATGTCGACCGTCACATCCGCGGCCGAGGTCGTGTCGCCCCCGGTGAGGGTCACGGTCAAGGGCAGGGCCACCACTTGGCGGACCGGGACGGTGACGTCTACGGTCTCCTGGTCCAGGGTGATGTTTTTCCGCGAGGCCGGTTTGCTGCCCGGACCCATAAGGACCACGCTGGCCGTTTCCGTAATGGTGTCGCTGACTTCCTTGCCGCCGATGGTGGCCAGGGCATAGGACACGCCGTCCAGGGCCTCGGCGGGGCCGGTGAGGGTAATGGTCTCCGGGTCGGTGCTGACGGCACCAGCCAGGCAATTTTCCGCTTCGGTACCAATAAACTCGCCCCGGACAGGGATCTCTTTCGTCTCCTGCTTCTCCACGGTCACGGTCACGCGCAGGTCCTCCCAGTCGGAGACGGAGACGTTGTCCGTGCCGATGTTATTGGGGAAGGAGGCCCGGCAGCTGATGGTATGCTCGCCCTCGGAGGTGATGGTGGAGACATCCAGCTCCAGCGTCAGGTTCTTTCGGTTCAGCTTCATCAGCGTCTTCCGGCGGCCGGAGAGCTTGAGGTTCACGCTGTCCCGGCTCTGGTCTGTGACCATGAGGCCCCGCTCGGCCAGGGAATCCTCCCCGACGAGGGAGACGGGGATGTCCCGGATGGGGACGGTACCGGTGGGGTTTTCTACGTTGATGACGTACAGCCACACGCCCACGGCTAAGACGATGGCTAAGATGATATTGAAGACCTTGCGGTTTTTCTTGGGATTGGTCATGGCGTTCCCCTCCCTTTCCAAAACAGCAGGCGGCTATGCTTTTTCTGGGTACCGGTCTCCTCCCGCGGCAGCAGCTCATTGCTTAAAATACGCCCCAGCGTCTCTGGGGAGAGGTGGCGGCGGAGGGTCCCCCGGATCATCACAGAGATGGCGCCGGTCTCCTCCGAGACCACAGCCACCACGGCGTCGGACCGCTCACTCATACCCAGGCCTGCCCGGTGGCGCATGCCCAGGTCTTTGCTCAGGTTCATGCTCTCGGACATGGGGAGCATACAGGCCGCCGCAACGATCTTCCCCCGGCGGACCACCACCGCGCCGTCGTGAAGGGGGGCCTTGGGATAGAAGAGGTTTTTCAGCAGCTCACTGGTCACGGTGGACTGGAAGGGCGTCCCCGAAGCGATGATGTGGGACAGGTCCGTCTCCCGCTCGAAGACCATCAGGGCGCCGATCTTGCTCTTCGACAGCTCGGCGTAGGCCTCCACCGTCTCGGCAATGGCCTGCTCCAGATCGGTGACCGGTGCCTCGCTGCGGAAATAGCGGGAAAAGCCGGAGACGCTGTTGCTGCCCACCTTTTCCAAAAAGCGGCGAATTTCCGGTTGGAAAATGACCACCAGAGCCAGCAAGCCCAGCTCCACGGCCTTACTTAAAATAAAGTTGATGGCGTTGAGATTAAACTGGTACGAGATCCACATGGCCACCACGATGATGAGCAGCGCCTTGGCGACCTTGGCCGCGTTGGTCCGCTGGAAGATCCCGATGCATTTATAAAACATGAAGGACAGGATAGCAATGTCGATCAGGTCAGAGACCGTCATCAACCGCAGATAGCCCAGCGTATTGACGCAGAATTGCAGAAACGCGGTCATTGCTCCCACCTCCCTTTCTGTTCGGCAGCGTAGACGCGCCTATGATAATTCAAGTTATTATAGTATATTTCCCCGGCATTTACAACCCCGCTGGACGGGGAAATTTCACGGTTTCTCCCTCGCGCGGCCCCAAGCTCCCCCGGACGGGGCTTTCTTTCCCCGTCTGTGCTTTGCCCGTTGGCAGGTGGCGCCGTTCGTGTTATACTGAAGCCAAGAAACCATCCTGCTGACACAGAAGGAGGCCGCTATGGCTGCTATCATAGAGATCACTGACATCACCGCCCCGGAGCTGGACCTCTTCGCCCGGCTCACCGAGGCCCAGCTGCGCAACCGGCTGGAGCCGGAAAAGGGCGTTTTCATTGCGGAAAGCCCCAAGGTCATCCGCCTGGCCCTGGACGCCGGCCACATCCCCGTAGCCCTGCTCATGGAGCGCCGCCACATCGAGGGGCAGGCCAAAGATATTTTAGAGCGCTGCGGGGACATTCCCGTCTACACGGCAGACCGGCATGTGCTGGCCTCCCTCACCGGCTACCCGCTGACCCGCGGGGTCCTCTGCGCCCTGCGGCGGCCGAAGCTGCCCACGGTGGAAGCCATCTGCCGGGACGCCCGCCGGGTGGCGGTGCTGGAGGGCATCGTAGACACCACCAACGTGGGGGCCATCTTCCGCTCGGCGGCGGCGCTGCACATGGACGCCGTCTTACTCTCCCCCACCTGCTGTGACCCGCTGAACCGGCGGGCCGTCCGTGTGAGCATGGGGACGGTCTTTCAGATCCCCTGGACCCGGCTGGCTGAGGACCACACCCAGTGGCCGGAGACGGGTCTGCGCCGTCTGCACGACCTGGGCTTCGAGACGGCGGCCATGGCCCTGAGCGACACCGCCGTCTCCATCGACGACCCAAAGCTCAAGGCCGTCCAGCGCCTGGCGATCATCCTGGGCACCGAGGGGGACGGACTGGCTCACGAGACCATTGCAGGCTGTGACCACACGGTCTGTATCCCCATGTCCCACGGCGTGGACTCTCTGAACGTCGCCGCGGCCAGCGCCGTGGCCTTTTGGGAGCTGCGGGTCCGCTGAGCGGCCTTCTTTTCTCACACCACGACGAAGATCCCGGCGAGCTTCTGCTTCTCGCCGGGATCTTCTTTTCCCAATTCCCTATTTGATTTGAAAAGGACCTTACGGCAGGCTGCGCCGCAGGGCATCGACCAAGCGGGTGGGCCCGCGCAGTTCTTCCACGAACCGTCGCTGGATGCTCTCCGCCTGGACGCTTCCTTTCCCCAAATAAAACATCGGCTTGCCCATGGACACAGCCAGGGTCAGCTTTCCGTCCGGACGAAGCCGGAGATAGGTCTTGCCCATGCTGAGCAAGCTCAGCATGGCTTCCTGGACGGGCTGGGTGAGCAGGCGCTCCGCCCAGTCGGGCCGGTCGGTCTGGACCTGGAATTTCCGGGCAAAAACCTCGCTGCCCAGGGCATTGCGGCTTCCGGTCAGGCGTCCCAGGACGCCCTTGGGCGTGATGGTGCAGTCACACCCGATCTCCTTTCCCAAGTCGCAGGCGAACCACAGGCCCAGGAAGATCTCCCGTTCCTCTTCCTTTTCCATCTCTGTCTCCGGGTCCCGGTACAATGCCATCTCGCAGAGCTTCAGACCCGCCAGCCAGACGGGCAGGCCCTGGTAGCTGGCGCTGACCACGTCGTTGGTATATAAACTGTCAAACCGGGGCAGACCGGGGCTGCCCTCTGCGATCTGGGCGCGGGTCAGGTCCTGGGCGGCGGGATACTCCACCGCCTCAAAGACCTGGTGCAGGGCGCCGGGGACCAGGCGCTGACTGATGGCCGCCTGGCCGACCTTTTGGGCGTGGTTGCCCAGGACCGCACCGACGACGGCAACCACGATGCCGCCAACGATGAGCGGCAGATTCGAGCCGACAAAGCCGACCAGGACCAAGAGACTGCCCAGGCCACCCATGACCTTGCCCAAGCCGCCTTTGGCTTTCTGTACGCCCAGCGTTGTGGTGACGTCCCGGTTGTCCTCTAAGCCGGGAACCACTTGCCGTTTATCCTCCATGGCAGGTCCTCGCTCAGTACAGCAGGTCCATGTAGTCCATGGCCCGGTAGAGGATGGTGGCGGTGGCGGCGTTGTTCACGTCCCGCTTGGGCATGAGGTAGCCGTTGTCGGTGCCCTGGACGATGCTGATGTCCAGGAGCAGCTGAATGGCGTCGGCAGACCAGGAACTGACCTGCAAATAATCGTGGAACTCACTGATCTGGGTGTAGAACTCATGGTCCTCCCCGTAGGTAGGGGCCACACCCAGGTAGTCCATCGCCCGGTACAGGAAGGTAAAGGCCTGCTCCCGCGTCAGGTCGCCGTAGGGGTCAAAGCGGGTGGGGCTCACGCCATTGGTGATGCCCGCACCGACGGCCCAGTTCACGGCACCGGACCAGGGATCATCCCAGGACACATCCGTAAAGCCCGCGTCCACCCCAATGGCCGGGGCATCCATAGCCCGCCAGAGATAGAGGACGAACTCCCCCCGGCTGGTGGGCAGGTCCGGGTAGAAATAGCCGCCGTCATGCGTCTGCATGATGTCCATGTCTACCATCTTGGAGACATAGGGGTAAGCCCAGTTTTTCGCGGGTACATCCTTGATCGTGGCGGCAGAGGCAAAGACCGCCGTCGCCAGCACCGCCGTCAGCAGCAGGGCGGAGATCAGTCGTTTCAGGTGTTTCATTGCAAGGTGCTCCTTTCTCATTTCGTCGGGCGGGAAGGGGGCTCAGAAAATATCGCCCCAGCCTTCGTCGTCTGCGTAGTCTCCCCAACCGTCATCGTCCACGTAATCGCCCCAACCTTCGTCATCGTAGCTGTAATCATACTCATCTTCGATGTAGTCACCCCAGCCGTCATCATAGTCCTCGTAGGCATCGTCCTCGGTGAGGCGGTAACTGTCCCAGCTGCCATCGTCGTAGATCACGTCGCCCCGGCCTTCCTGCCTGGTGGATGGCGTGCTGTGGTGGATGACGGTGGTGTTGTTGGTCGTGGTGCTCGTCGTGGTGGTGCTGGCGGCGGGTGCTGCCTCGTCTTCGGGGATGAGGTCTCCCTTGCCGTCGTCCTCCGGGATCGTCTCGTCCTGGGTGTCGCTCTGGTCCGGCTCTTCCTCCGGGGGGACCGGCTCGTCTGTCTGGCCGCCGCAGGCGCACAGGGTCAGCGCCAGCAGGAGTGCCAGCAGCAGCGCCGTGCATCCATATCGTCTCTCTTTCACATCGGTTCCTCCTTCCTCTTTTTCCCGATGGGGCGGGATAGAAACATCCCACCGTACAAGCTTAGTGTACGGTGGGATGTTTTGGAAAGATAGTAACCTCTGGTTAGTTTTTCCGGCTGACCAGCTCCCCCAGCAGCCGCCGTTTGTCTCTGGCGGCCCCGGTCAGGTGGAGCTTGGTGTAGATCTGATTGACATATTGCTTCACGGTCCCCTCGCTGAGGAACAGGGCCTGGCCGATCTCCCGGTTGGATCGTCGCTCGGCAATGGCCAGGCAAATCTGATACTCCGTCTCCGACAGCCCGGCCAAAGGTGCCGGGCGGCGGTGGTGGCGGAGGAGCGAGGCACAGGTGGCCTCGTAAGGCTCCGTCAGCCGTTGGATCTCCCCCCGCCACTGGGCGGGCAGGTGGGGCACCAGGTTTTTCAGATGCGGCGTGTTCTCCACAAAGGGCATCCAGAACCGGTCCGGGGCCGCCAGCTCGGCGGCCTGACGCAGGGCCTCGTAGGCCTCGTTTCCCTTGCCCAGGGCATCGTAGGCCCCGGCCTGCTGGAGCAGCAGATGTAAGGTCCCCAGGGCGTAGGGGTAGGTGCTGCACTGCGCCAGGCATTGGGGCAGCCGCCCCAGGACCTTGGCGTACTCCCCCCGCGCCAGCAGCACTTGGTTCAGGATCACCTCAAACATGGGGCGGGCAGGCCGGAGCAGATTCGCCCCCTCTAGGCTGTCCCCCGCCAGCCAGCCGGGCAGCTCCTCCGGCAGGCCCAGCAAAGCCCAGAGATAGGCCCGGCAGCCGTCCAGCGCCATGAGCAGGACCGGATCCAGGGCCGGGACCCACTCGGCCCGGCGCTTGCGGTACCAGTCCTCTTCAAACTCCGTGGCCCCCGTCAGGGCCAGGCGCAGGGAGAGGAAGTCACAGCAGAGGAGCATATAGCGCTGCCCCTCCGCCGCCGCGGCGCTGCGGGCCTGGGCCAGGGCAATGACGGCGTCCACAAAGCGCCCCTGACCATAGGCGACCTCCGCCTCCATGACTCGCTCGGCCCCCATGCCGTGGCCATCGGTCACCTGATAGTAATAGGGCATGGAGCGCAGCATGGTTTCCAGCTCCTGCCCCATCTCCCCCGGCGTCCGGTGGAACATCATCAGGACCGAGGGGGAGCCGAAGGTCCAGGCCCCGTTCTTATGAATGGAAATGGCGGGGCGGTCCATCTGGCGGCAGGCGCTTTGGTGGCGGACGCTCATGGCGGCAATGTCATTGTAGCCCAGGAAACTGAGGATCAGGTCGCACTCGCCCCGGAGATTTTGTTTTTCCCGTTCGGGCAAGTCACTCTGCTCCAAGGCACGGGGGAGCAGGTCTTTCAGCGTCAGCATCTGAGGAATGGCCCCCAGGGAGAACAGGCGGCGCATCAAGACCAGCAGACTTCTGGGGGCGGTCAGCAGCGCCTCTTCCCGACATTGGGCCAGCCAGGACAGCAGCTTCTGCGGGGCCAGGCCCGCCATTTGCAGGCCGGTGTCCACGTCGATCAGGCGCAGGACAGAGGCATCGTCTCCGGCCTGCAAATAAAAGTGGAACGCCCGCAGATATTCCCCCTGCCGCTCATACCAGGCTCCGTGCCGGCAGTGGACGAGGCGCCGTTCTTCCGAAGGATATTCCCGGAAGCGCCGGCCCAGGCACTCCTTCATCATGTGGTGCAGGCGGTAGTTCTGGCCGTCGGGCAGGCGGCGGAGAAAGGCGTTGCTCTCCGTGAGCGCCCGCATCAGCTCCCGGCTCTCCGCCAGGCCTGTGACAAAGGCCGCCTGCTCGGCAGTGAACTCGTCGGCCAGGCTCATGCGGGCCAGGAAATCCACCCGCTCCTGGGGCAGTGGGTCCAGCATGGCCTCGTTGAGCATCTCGTAGATGTCGTGCCCGCTGGTCAGCAACGTCCCGTGTGCCTGGTAGGCCTTGAGATTCAGATAGACAGCGGAAAACCACCCCTCGCTGGTCTGGGCCAGGTGGGCCAGGTCAGCGGGCGGCAGCGCCACGCCGCACCGGCGGCTGTAAGCCGAGACCTCCTCCTGGTTCAAAGCCAGGTCCCCGGCGGTGATCTGGTGCAGGTCCCGGCCCAGGCGAAGGGCCTGGCTGGGAGACAAGACCTGATCCCGCGACGCCACGATGAGATGGAGCGGCGCTCCCGGCAGACGGGCCAGAGCCAGGAGCAGGGCCGTGACCTGGTCGTCCTTCATCAGGTGGTAGTCGTCCAGGAAGAGGTAGTAGTCCCCCGCCCCGTCCAGCAGATCCAGCAGACGCTCTGACAGCAGGCCCAGGGCCGTGTCCCCGACAGGAAAGGCCATGGGGTCCAGCTGCCCGGCCAGGGGCGTGCCCCGCCAGGCCGCCTGAAAGCTGCGCCAGAAGAGCGGTAGATCATTGGAATAGATGCTCACCCGCACCACCTGGTCTCCCGCCTCCCGCCGGCGGTCCAGAAACCACTGGACGGCGGTGGTCTTGCCGTAACCCATGGGAGCCACAACGGTGGTGAGGGGGCACTGGGCGATGGGGTCCAGTGCCTCCTGGGCGCGGGGCGAGATATAAATGCTGTTCATATCCGTGCGATAGCGGGCCATGGGACCGGCCCTCCTTTTCATTGATTTCTTAGAGTTCTTTTTAGAACCATGGTACAAAAAGAATTCTGCCCTGTCAAGACAATGGCCAGTAAAAACCGGAAAGCTCCGAGCCACTGGCATCTCCAACTTTTCCCCGACCGTTTTGTTTTTAAGCGTCTGCTTTCTTCACGGGATAGCAGACCTCCGTGACAAATTGCTCCGGGTCCTTCGTCTCGTGGGGGCTGATGTGATAAATGTTAAAAGCTGGGCCGTCATAGGTGTAGCCATTATCCCGCACCCATGCTGCCACAGCCGCGTTGGCCTCCCCGATCTTTTCGTAGGGTCCCTGGTAGACGGTCGAGGCAAACGTCACCGGCGGGAGCTGCTTGAACTGAACATGTTCCGTGTCAGGATACTGCCCCCGGACGGTCTTCTGGGCTTCTACATCTACGTCTCGTTCTTTGAACTCTCCATCGTGGAAGGTCACACTGCAATAGCAGGGGTCGTCGGGTTGGAGGTTCAAATGAGCGGTCTCCTGCATCAAAATTTGCCAAAGGGTCCCCTCTTGGTCATAGGTCGGGATGGTCATCCGCAGGCAGGCGGCCTGACGCTGGGGTAAGGTTTTCAGATTCACGGTGTAATCCATGGCGTTATCTTCCTTTCGCAGGCGCTGTCGGAGGGTCTCTAAAGCCCGGAGGCGACGCTGGGCCAAGGCCGCCTCCTCTTGCAACCGGGCTTGCTTGGCGTCCAAGATCGCTTCCAGGGCCACAGGCTCCTCCCAGGTGGCCAAAAGCTGCTCGATGGCCGCCAGTCCAAAGCCCATGTCCCGCAGAGCTGTGATGCGTCCGGCGGCGGGAAGCTGGTCCTCGCTGTAATAGCGGTAGCCCGTTATGGGGTCTATCTCTGCCGGAAGCAGCAGGCCCACCTCGTTGTAGCGGCGGAGCATCCGGATACTCACCCTAGATAGCTTGGAAAACTCTCCGATCTTCAGCATGATGTTCTCCTTCCGGATCCGTTGGATTTGAGCTCATGCCCAGCATACGCCCTGACACCGTGAGAGAGTCAAGCATAACTTTTACGCTTCCCCCAGCAATTCCCTCTGTTTCTTTTTCGTGAGCTTAGAAAAGACCAGCTGGTGGGAGCGGTCGCACAGGTCCCGCAGGACTTCTTCTGGCACGGCCCCATCCAGAAAGACGGAGATCCAATGGCGTTTGTCCATGTAAAAGCCCGGCACGATGTCTGGGTATTCTGCCCGCAACAGCTCACTCAGGGCGGGGTCGCATTTCAAGGTCAAAAGCTGGCGGCAGTTATAGCCCTTGTGTTCCGGGCCGGGCTGACACATGGCGGCAAACATCTTGTCGCTGACCAGGTAGCGATCCCAGCCCCATTCCTCTTTGTAGTCTTTGTCCGCGCCTGGCTTGGCCAGCAGGTACTCATCCAACCAAGGGTAGTGGTTCATGCTTCGTCCTCCTCGTATGATTTCTCTCAGCATAACAGAAAAGACAGACAACGACAAGGCCGGGGGACGTCAAACGTCTCCCCGGCCTTGCCGTTATGGATGGTGAATCAGTATGCTTCTTATTTTGCAGACAGGTAAGCGTCGATGCTCACGGCAGCTTTCTTGCCGGCACCCATGGCCTTGACCACGGTCTGCGGGCCGGTGACAGCATCGCCGCCGGCGAACACGCCGGGACGGCTGGTCTTGCCGTTCTCATCGGTGGCGATGCCACCCCACTGATCCTTGTCGATGCCCTTGGTGGTGTCCACCACGTCCTCGCTGTAGGAGGTACCGGTGGCGATGACCAGGTTGTCGCACTCCACATCGATGAACTCACCGGTGCTGACGGGACGGCGACGGCCGGACTCGTCAGGATCGCCCAGGAGCATCTTCTCGCAGCGGACGCCGGTCAGGACGCCATTCTTGCTGTAGCACTCCACGGGGTTGGTCAGCTCACGGATCTCGATGTCTTCCTCGTAGGTGTGGGCGATCTCATCGCGGCGGGCAGGAGCCTCGGCGATGGTGCGGCGGTAGACCATGATGGTCTCCGCACCCAGACGGCGGGCGCAGCGGACTGCGTCCACGGCCACGTTACCGCCGCCGACCACCAGGACGCGCTTGGCGTTCTTGATGCTTGCGGGCAGGTTGGCACCGTTGAGGTTGACCTCGGTCAGGTAGTCGTTGGCAGACCACACACCCTCCAGGGAGGTGTCCAGGCCACGGGGGGTCTGGGGCACATCGGCGCCGTTGCCAACGAAGATGGCGTCATAGCCAGCGGCAAACAGGTCGTCCACGCTCTTGTCCTTGTCGATGGCGCTGCCGGTGCAGATCTCCACACCGCGGGCCTTCAGGGTCTCGATCTCCCGGTCCACCACGCTGTTGGGCAGGACGAACTGGGGGATGCCGTAGGTCAGGATGCCGCCCACATAGGACAGCTTCTCGAACACGGTCACGTCATAACCCAGCAGAGCCAGGTCCCCGGCGCAGGCGATGCCGGCAGGGCCGGAACCGATGACGGCGACCTTCTTGCCCTTCTTCTCCACGACGGGGGCGTCCACGCCGTGGCGGGCTGCGTGCCAGTCAGCGACGAAGCGCTCCAGGCGGCCGATGCCCACGGCCTCGCCGCGCACCGCATGGGCGCAGTTCTTTTCGCACTGCTGCTCCTGGGGGCAGACACGGCCGCAGATGGAAGGCATGGTGCTTCTCACGGTGATGATGTCATAGGCGGCCTCGAAATCACCCTCAGCGACCTTGGCAATGAACTCAGGGATGCGCTGATGGATGGGGCAGCCGGCGGCGCAGGGCTGCTTGCGGCAGTTCAGGCACCGCATGGCCTCGCGGATAGCGTCGGCCTCGGTATAACCCAGTGCCACTTCATCGAAGTTGGAGCAACGGACCTCGCGGGGCTGCTCAGGCATGGGATTTCTTTCTCTTACGTTGTTAATCATTTCGCCAGTCCCTCCTTCGGCTCCAGACTATTCCGCTTTTGGATCAGGCTGTCATAGCGGTCCTTTGCGCTCTTCTCAGACTCCTCATACAGCATGGCTGCGTGAGCAGGGTTCTTCATGGTCAGGGAGGCGTAACGGACCTCGCCCTTCAGGAAGCTCTGGTAATCCTCATTGGGCTTTGCGCTGTCGATCTGCAGGGGGTTCTTGCCAGCCTCGGCCAGACGAGGATCGAAACGCATCAGGTTCCAATAACCAGCGCGGACGGCCTTCTTCATCTCCACCATGGAGCGGTTCATACCGGCCTTCAGACCGTGGTTGATACAGGGAGCATAGGCGATGATCAGGGAAGGACCGTCGTAGCTCTCGGCCTCGCGCAGGGCCTTCAGGGTCTGGGCGGGGTTGGCGCCGATGGCGACCTGAGCCACATAGACGTGACCGCTGGTCATGGCGATCTCAGCCAGACGCTTCTTGGGGGTGGGCTTGCCGCCGGCGGCGAACTGAGCCACAGCGCCGGTGGGGGTAGCCTTGGAGGACTGACCGCCGGTGTTGGAGTAGACCTCGGTATCGAAGACCAGAACGTTGAAGTTCTCGCGGGAAGCCAGGATGTGGTCCAGGCCGCCGTAACCGATGTCGTAAGCCCAACCGTCGCCGCCGAAGATCCACATGGAGGGACGAGGCAGCAGGTCAGCGTTCTTGATGATATACTGAGCATCCTCGTTGTCGGCATAGACCTTGCACAGGGCGACCAGATACTCGCCCAGGTGGTTTGCCTCGGGGGTGTTCATCTTTTCCAGCCAAGCACCGGCAGTGCCAGCGAAAGCGGGGTTCTTTGCCAGACGCTCCACGGTGTTGCGCAGGGCGGTGCGGCGGGTGCGCATACTCACGGACATGCCGTAGCCGAACTCAGCGTTGTCCTCGAACAGGGAGTTTGCCCAAGCGGGGCCGCGACCGTTCTCGTCCACGACGTAAGGCATGCTGGGCACGGAAGCACCCCAGATGGAGGAGCAGCCGGTGGCGTTGGCGATGATGGCGTGGTCGCCGAAGAGCTGGGTGACCATCTTGGCATAAGGCGTCTCGCCGCAGCCGGGGCAAGCGCCGGAATACTCCAGATAGGGACGCAGGAACTGGGCTTCCTTGACGGTCTTGTCAGAGCCCTGCTGCACGCCCTTCTTCTTGGCGTACTCGAAGTTCTCCTGATCCTGGAACATACGGCCAGCGGAGCGCTCCATAGCCAGAGCCTTGCCGCGGGCGGGGCACATCTCCACGCAGGAGCCGCAGCCGGTGCAGTCCTCAGCGGAGACGCCGATGAAGAACTTCTTGCCGGGAGCAGTCTTGCAGTCCACGGTGGTCAGGCCCTCAGCATCCTCTTCCTTCAGAATGTAAGGACGGATGACAGCGTGGGGGCAGACGGTGGAGCACCAGTTACACTGGGTGCAGTTCTCGGCGTGCCAGACGGGGATGTCCACGGCGATGCCGCGCTTCTCGAAGGCAGCGGTACCGGAGGGAACTTTACCGGTGGCATAGGGCAGGAAGGCGGAGACGGGCAGGGCGTCGCCTTCCAGGTTGTTGGTGGGAATGAGGATGTTGCGGACGTAAGCATCCTGCTCTGCGTTCACGGTGTTGAGCTTCAGCTCAGGCTTCTTGCCGTCCACAGCGTCGGCCCAGCTTGCGGGGACCTTGACTTCCTTGGCAGCGGTCTGGCCGGCCATGACGGCGGCCACGTTCATGTCAACGATGTTCTGGCCCTTGGCGGCGTAGTCGTTGATGATACCCTGCTTCATGTACTCGATGGCATCCTCAGCGGGGATCAGATCAGCCAGCTTGAAGTAAGCGGACTGGATGATGGTGTTGATCCGGCCCTTCAGACCAATGCTGCGGGCGATGTTCACGGCATCGACGGTGTAGAGCTTGATCTTCTTCTTGGCGATGGCACGCTTGATGTCGGCGGGCAGACGGGCTTCCAGCTCGTCGCCTTCCCAGTCGCAGTTGATCATGAAGATACCGCCGGGCTTGACGTCGCGGACCATGTCATACTTGCCGATGTAGGCGGGGTTACCCACGACCACACAGTCAGCAGCGCCGACATAGTAAGAAGAACGGATGGGCTTGTCACCAAAGCGCAGGTGGCTGATGGTCAGGCCGCCGGACTTCTTGGAGTCATACTGGAAGTATGCCTGAACATACTTGTCGGTGTGGTCGCCGATGATCTTGGAGGTGTTCTTGGAAGCGCCGACCAGACCGTCGGAACCGATGCCCCAGAACTTAACGGAAGCCTGGGTGGGATCGTGGGGCAGCTCGAACTCGCACTTCTCGATGGACAGGTGGGTCACGTCATCCACGATGCTCACGGTGAAGTGGTTGTGGCCGCCCTTGGCCAGGTGCTGGAACACGGAGTACATGTCAGCGGGGGTGGTGTCCTTGGAGGACAGGCCATACCGGCCGCCGATGACGCGGATGTCCTTCATGCCGGCGTCGTCCAGCACAGCGGTAACGTCCAGATACAGAGGCTCACCGAATGCACCGGGCTCCTTGGTGCGGTCCAGAACAGCGATGCGCTGGACGGACTTGGGCAGCTCAGAGAGCATGTGCTTGGCGGAGAAGGGACGATACAGGTGGACCTCCAGCACGCCGACCTTGGCGCCCTTGGCGGTCATCACGTCCACGACTTCCTCCAGGGTGCCGCAGACGGAACCCATAGCCACGACCACGTCAGTGGCGTCGGGCGCACCATAGTAGTTGAAGGGCTTGTAGTTGGTGCCGATGGCCTCGTTGACCTTGTTCATGTTGCCGACCACGATGTCGACCAGCTTGTCATAGGTCAGGTTGGAAGCCTCGCGGTGCTGGAAGAAGGTTTCGGGGGGCTCGTTGGAGCCGCGGTGATAGGGGTGGTGGGGCAGGTTGGCTTCGGCGTGGAACTTATCCACGGCATCCCAGTTGACCATGCCCTTCAGGGTCTCATAGTCCCAGGTACGCAGCTTCTGGATCTCGTGGGAGGTACGGAAGCCGTCGAAGAAGTTGATGAAGCCCATGCTGCCCTCGATGGCGGACAGGTGGGAAACAGGAGCCAGGTCCATGACCTCCTGGGGGGTACCGGAGGCCAGCATCGCCATACCGGTGCCGCGGCAGGCCATCACGTCCTGATGGTCACCGAAGATGGACAGGGCGTGGGTGGTCAGGGTACGGGCTGCGACGTGGAACACGCCGGGCAGGCCCTCGCCAGCGATCTTATACAGGTTGGGGATCATCAGCATCAGGCCCTGAGAAGCGGTGAAGGTGGTGGTCAGGGCGCCGGTGGACAGGGAGCCATGGACGGCACCGGCAGCGCCGGCCTCAGATTCCATCTCCACGATGTTCACGCGGTTGCCGAAGATGTTTCTTCTATCTTGGTTGGCCCATTCGTCCACGTGCTCTGCCATGGGGGAAGAGGGGGTGATGGGGTAAATAGCGGCTACCTCAGTAAAAGCATAGGCGACGTGGCCGGCGGCGGTGTTCGCGTCCATACTCTTAAAGGGTCTGGTGTCTTTCACTTTTTTCATTTTGCCGCGCCTCCTTTCTGTGCTGCCATGGCACGAACCTGAACATAGGTGAACTCCGGCATCTCCCGTGCGCTGATCACGCCGTTGGGGCAGACATAGGAGCAGATGTTACAGTCTTCGCAGCGCTCAGGCTCGATGACGGCACGGCCGTTCTCCATGTGGATCAGGCCGTCAGGGCAGTTGGCAGCGCAGTCGCCGCAGCCGATACAGCCGACCCAGCACAGCTGCTTGCGGACCTCAGGATCATCCTGGGAGGCGCAGGGAACCAGCTTGGCGCCCTTGTAAGGCACGATGACGGGCAGCTCCTGGGGGCAGACGTGGACGCAGGCGGTGCAGCCCACGCACTTGTCGGGATCGACCTTGGCGGTGCCGTTGACGATCTCGATGGCGTCGAAGCGGCAGGCCTGGACGCAGTCGCCGAAGCCGGCGCAGCCGAAGTTGCAGTGGCCGTCCAGGGCCATCTTCACGGCCTCGTGGCAGTTGGTGGCACCGGCCTGGGCATAGACCTCATGGTTGTGCCAGCCGCCGCGGCAGCGGACGAAAGCGACGGTGGACTTGAGCTTGGTCAGATCATGGTAGGTATCCTCGATGATCTTCTTGCGGCAGGAGACGGTGCAGGCCACGCAGCCCACGCACTTCTCATAGTCGATGACGGCGCAGTTATCCACGATGGAGATGGCCTCTTCGGGACAGGCCTCGGCGCAGTCGCCGCAGCCGATACAGCTGTGGCCGCACAGACGCAGGGCAACGTCCTCCTCGTCCTGGTTGGAGCAAGGCACGAAGTTGGAGGCATCGTCGGGGACCATGTGGACCAGCTTCTGGGGGCAGACATCGGCGCAGGCGCCGCAGCCGTTGCACTTGGACTTATCCAGGTGCACGTTGCCGTGCTCAATGGTGAGCGCACCGAAGGTGCAGGCATCCACGCAGGAGCCGGAGCCGACGCACCCATACGTACATTCTCCTGCCAGGAAACCGCTCTTCACGGCCTCTTCGCAGGAAGCGTAGACCTTCAGCCGGGACTTGCCGGCGGCACAGCCGGTGCACTTGATGAAGGCTGCCTCGTGCTTGGCAGGCAGGGCTTCCCCGCCGGTCAGCGCAGCAATGGCGATGATGTCCTCGTCGGTACAGGCGGGACATAGGTTCACCGAACCGCCCTTGGCGATGGCTTCGGCACATTTGTCACAAGAGGCAAATCCACATCCGCCGTGGCCGGTGCAGTCGGTACCCGGAAGCAGCTTCCGGATTTCTTTTGCAAGATTGTTTGGCTGCATACTAAATTCACATCCTTAAAATTCTGCTTTGCAGAGTTCCTTAAATCCGTCCTTATTATCCTACTTGAAAAACAGAATGTCAACAGGTTTTCGCTGGTTTTTTGTATTTTTTCGCCACTTTCTTGTGAGTTTGCAGAGGCTAATTTGTAGCAACAGTCATCTTTTCTGTCTTTTTCAGGAAGTTTAGGCTAATTTTTTGTATTGTTGACATCCCTACCGACATGTGGTACATTAAAATGTGCTGAATATCTGGTTGCAGGTGAAATCATCTCTTTGTCAATCGGGATCGTTTGGCATTATCCTATCGTTTTGGAGGGGGTTCTCTTGCCCAAGGTTTTTCTATCCGGCTACGCCAAGCTGCCCGACAACACCACCGCCCAGAAGCTCTATTCCCACCTGGTCCTGGTGGTCACGGCGGAGATGCCCGGAGGGATCATCCAGGACGCAGACTGCACCATGGCCACGGAATTGGGCCGCCGCTTCATCCGGGAGCTGCTCACCGGCTACGACCTGCACCGGGGTCCGGAGCCGCTGGTGGAGCTGCTGAACCAGACCTATCACGGCCACCTGCGGAAAGCCCTGCAAACCTGCATCAAAGGCATCTGCCTTCAGTTTGGGGAGCTCAACCGCGCCGCCGCGAAGCAGTCCGGCTGACCGCTCCCCTGCCCCTACCAAGATACCTCATATATTATTATAGAGACACTTCCACGAGAATTTGAGAGAAGGAGGGACCCCCATGCTGCTGTCCGGCGAGGAGATCAAAAAGAACCTGGGCAAAGACATTATCATCGAGCCCTTTCGCCCGTCCCAGCTCAACCCCAACAGCTACAACCTGCGCCTTTCCAACGAGCTGCTGGTCTACGACACCGACACCCTGGACATGAAAGCCAAGAACCCCGTCAAGCACCTGACCATCCCCGAAAGCGGACTGCTGCTGGAGGCCAACAAGCTCTATCTGGGCCGCACGGTGGAGTACACCAAGACGGATCGATTCGTCCCCATGCTGGAGGGCCGCTCCTCTGTGGGCCGGTTGGGTCTGTTCATCCATGTGACGGCTGGGTTTGGCGACGTGGGCTTTGCCGGGTACTGGACGCTGGAGATGTTCTGCATCCACCCCATCGTGATCTACCCCAACGTAGAGATCTGCCAGATCTATTACCACACCATCCTGGGCGACTATGAGAAATACGAGTCCGGCAAATACCAGAACAATACCGGAGTCCAGCCCAGTATGCTGTACAAAGACTTTCTGCGGGACGAGGAGACGTAACCGCTCCCCACTTACTTCCGCAGGATATACATTATATTATAGAGAGACAGAGCGCATCGTGAGCGCTCTGTCTCTTTTTGCAGAGAAAAACCCGGCTCCCTGCCAAAGCAGGGAGCCGGGTTCAGGTGCATCAGAAAGTCAATCGTTTTGATTGGATTCGGAAAAATACGGTTGGGGATGAAAGAGTGGGTCAGGTGATGTATGGAGAAGCTTACGCCTTCTTGGCAGCCTTAGCAACAGCCTTGCCGTCCAGGTCGTCCAGCTCGGCGCGGGTATTCTTCATATAGATCTCGATACCCTCTTCGATGTTGGCGCGGCGCTCCTTCTTGTTCATGCCCACGATCTCCATGAAGATACAGAGAACGATACCGACGAACAAGCCATACGATGGGTTGGCGCAGGTGGCGATAGCACCGGCGGTGATACCGGCAACACCACGCTCCACGTTGGTGCGGGTCATGTTGATGCCGACGTAGAAGGAACCAAAGGCCTGGATGATCAGGGTCTGGGCCATGGCCAGAGGCAGGATGGGCTTGATCAGAGCCATCAGAGGCACGATCAGCTGGCAGATCCACTTGGTGGTGTTGAAGGTGCAGGAACCACCGAAGATGGAGTACATGTTTTCCTTACCGGTCTTATAACGCTCGGCCACGGACACGGTCATAGCAGACCACAGAGGACCGGACATGGTGCAGGTGGGGCTGAAGAAAGCCTCAAGCAGGTTACGGAAGCCGCAGCACATGTTGGTACGGTCGGGGTTGACGTCGATGTACTCGTCCTCACGATACCGCTTGGTGTCTTCCATGAAGGCAGTACCACCGACGATATCGCCGAATGCGATAACGTAGCACATGATGGCCATGGGCAGGTCCTTGGCCAGGATGGACGCAGGAGGAATGCCGATGCCGAGGATGGAGAAGTTGCCCCAGACCCACTTCAGGCCGGGCAGGGGGTTGAACCAGAAGCTGGTGACGGTGGAGAAGTCAGGCAGGTCGACCTCGCCGATGATCCAAGCAATGATACCACCGAGGATGATGGAAGGCACGAAGCCGGCCTTGGTGATGAGCTTGATGAAGGGGTTCTTGCTACCAAACTTGACCTTGGCAAAGCCGTTGGAGAAGAGGAGGAACAGGCCGAAGCAGCAGCCGATGGACCAGGAGACAGGGTACATGAAGAAGCCCTTGCCGCCGGCATCCAGCGCCTTAAAGCCATAGGGGCCGACACAGGCCGCAAAGCCTGAGCCGATCAAGATACCTGCTTTCAAAGACTGGGGGCAGATGTCGATGATCTTGGTGGCGATGCCGGTCGCGCCCAGGATGACGTAGATCAAACCAAGCATCAACTCCATGCCGACCAGAGCATGCATACGAGCAACGCCCTCGAAGTTCAACAGGAATGCGGTGATCAACGGCACGGCAGGTGTGATCCAGCCGCCGATCAGGGGGTCGCCCAAGGTGTTGTTGACCATGTACAGCAGCTCATGGACGAACACGATGGACAGTGCCATTTCAAATGTGAATCCGAACAGGTCCTGCAGATATGCAGTTGCTGCGGAGCCGGTCATGAACACGACGCAAGCCTGGATCATTTCTGGAATTTCCCATTCGTAATGCACGAAGGGGATCCGAAGATCGAACTTCCAGATCTTAATGCAGGGTTGCTTCGCGCCGTCTTTACGCCGGGCACTAGGAAGCATTAAGTTCATTACGTTCCCTCCTACTAAAAATACACTGTTTGCTTAACTTGCAATTTTTCCTTCGACTTTACTGTGAAAAGTAAAGTCCTTCTCCTTTTCCACGTCTTTTCATCGATGCAAGCTCATTGTACCACGATTTACACAAAACGCAAGGCCTTTTGCTTCGGTATTTTACACAAATATACATTATTTGCACAAGAAATCATCCCGTTTTTTGTTGCTATTGCTCGGTTTTTTCCGCATTTTTGACGTAAAATCAAATTTTTTATGGACGCATTGTGAACACTTTGCCTGTCAAAAGCCTATTTTTTGTTTTCTATGGAAATAGCACAAAGGAAATTTTTTCTTTTTCGTCTTTTTTCTTCCTCAATTTTCCTATTTTTTCTGCAAGTCATTTTTGCTAAGCCGTCAATTCTTTTATCGAAGTGATTTGTTAAAAAAGACGGGAGAGACGTTGTTCGTCTCTCCCGTCTTGGGTGCCCCTGTGGGAGGGGGCTGCATCGTATCAGTCATATTCCGGGTCACGACCGGTGGTCGTCGTGTTGGAGGTGTCTGTCGTGTCGGTGCTGCTGTCCGTTGTCTGGAAGTCGCTGGCGGTGGCGCGGTAGCCGCGGCCATTCTGCTTGCTGATCTGGAAGATGTTCACGTCCTCCGCGGTCAGAGAAGCGGTATAGGGATTCACCAGGCGGTTGATCATCTCCAGGCTCTTGCCCGGCTCCAGCTCATAGCAGTAGCGGGTGGAGCCATAGGTCACGCTGCCATCGCCGGGGAGCGCATCGCCGGAGACGCCGCTGTCCAGATTCACGCCCACGGCCTTGGTCACGAACCAGGTCAGGTCGGTGGCGGAGAGGTTGGTCTCGATGTTCCGCTGCATGATGCTCACGAACTGGTCCAGCTTGCCGATGTTGGCCACGAGCTTCTTGGCCACGGTGATCATCAGCTTCCGGACCGTCTCGCTGCGCTGGATGTCGCCCATGGGATACCCGGTGCCGTCGCCGTTCTTACGGAAGCGGCAGACCTTCATGGCGTCCTCGCCGTCGAGGTGCTGCATGCCGGGCTGGAAGAAAATGCTCAGGTCCTGGGTGGGGTCGTTGTAATACATCTCCACGGGGACGTTGAAGTCCACGCCGCCCACGGCGTCCACCAGCTCCCGGAAGCCGTCCAGGTCGATCTGGATATAGAAGTCGATGGGATAGCCCACCAAATCAGAGACCACGGACTGGAGGTTCTCCACGCCCTTGTGCATGGCGGCGTTGATCTTGGGGCTGGACTGGTCCACCAGGGTGTCACGGGGCACAGAGAGCATGCCGATCTTCTGGTTGGGCACGTCATAGGTCACCAGCATGATGGCGTCCGCATTGCCGCTGGCCTGGTCGGGACAGCAGAGCATGAACGTGTAGGTCTGTTCTCGTCTGGTGTGGTCACCGGTGGTCATACCGGGGACTATTTCCTGGGATGTTTGGCTTCCCGTGTCATCCGGCTGCTTGATCTCCGGGGCACGGACGGTGAACTTCAGCGCTGCATAGGCGATCACGATGATGGCAGCGATCACGACCACTGCGATATAGATGCCGCGCAAAATGCGGTATTTTTTCTTCAGCCGACGCTTTTTCTTTTTGGCCACAGCTACGGCCTCCTTTGTCTGTGTTTTTCCTGCATACAAATGCACACAAGCACAAACAGTATACCCAATTTTCCCCTATTCGGCAATAGTTTTGGCTCAACTTTGCCAGGATTTCCAATTTCATCATCTTTTTTTCACACTTTCGCATCTTTTCGTCAAGATAAAAAACGGATACTATAATGGATACTATAATAAGGTAAGGCAGAACATCCGTCCGATTCCGACGGTACCTATCTTTTCCTGAGAATTGTCCCAAACCCCTTGCATGTTGCCGGTGGGTGTGCTATAATGTGCATGATTTGAAGATGTAAGTTAGGACAGAGTGGGGCTTGCCCCGCTCTTTCTTTTATGAATACGTTGCGTGCAGCGCCCCCCGGCGCATGGAGGTTACTATGTCCAAAATCACTGATCTGACCGCACAGCTGGCCCGCCCTGTGGTGGAAGAAAACGGCTGTACCCTGTGGGACGTGGAATACGTCAAGGAAGCCGGCAGCTGGTATCTGCGGGTGTATATTGATAAGGAGACCGGCGTCTCCATCGACGACTGCGAGGCCGTCAGCCGGACCCTGTCGGACCTGCTGGACGAGGCGGACCCCATTCAGGACGCCTATACCTTCGAGGTCTCCTCCGCCGGGGCCGACCGGGCCTTGAAAAAGCCGGAGCATTTTGCGGCTTTTCTGGGCGAGCAGGTGGACGCCAAGTTCTACCAGCCCGTGAACGGCCAGAAGGCCGTCACCGGCACGTTGGTCGGCTATGACAACGGCGATGTGACCCTGGACCTTGGCGACGGCCCCGTGACCTTCGCCAAGAAGGACGTGGCCCAGGTCCGCCTGCACGTTGGATTTTAAGTTTACTCGAAAAGAACCCCGGTCCAGAGCCTAGTCTGTGCGCTCTGTGCCGTTCCATACCACTGAGTTTGAGGAGACGATCAAAAGTCATGGCAAAAAAAACAACGAAGAAAGCAGCGAAAAGCAATGAGCTGGACGGCAAGGAATTCTTTGCCGCCGTCACCCTGATCGAGAAAGAGAAGGGCATCCCCCGGCACTACATGCTGGAGAAGATCACCCAGGCCCTGGTCTCCGCCTACAAGCGGGACCACGAGGGCGTGACCGACAATGTGTTCGTGGAGGCCAACGAGATCACCGAGACCGTGCGGATGTACGTCAAGAAGGAGATCGTGGAGGAGGTCACGAACCCCGCCACCGAGATCGCCCTGGCCGAGGCCCGCAAGAGCCTGCCCTCCGCCCAGAGCGGCGACGTGGTCCGCATCGAGATCAAGCCCCGGAACTTCGGCCGCATCGCCGCCCAGACGGCCCGGCAGGTCATCATCCAGGGCATGCGGGAAGCCGAGCACAGCATGATCTACGACATGTTCAGCTCCAAGGAGCATGAGATGCTGGTGGGTACCGTCACCCGCGTGGATCCCCGGAACGGAGCCGTCACCCTGCGCATCACCAGCGACGGCGAATCCACCGACGCTTACCTCTCCCCCTCCGAGCAGGTCCGGGGCGAGGTGGCCCACGAGGGCGACCGTCTGAAGGTCTATGTGGTGGAGGTCCGCCGCTCCAGCCGCGGGCCCCAGATCCTCATCTCCCGCACCCACCCCGGCCTGGTCAAGCGCCTGTTCGAGCTGGAAGTGCCGGAAATTTACGACGGCACCGTCGAGATCCGCTCCATCGCCCGCGAGGCGGGCAGCCGCTCCAAGCTGGCCGTCTGGTCTGCCGACGAGAACGTAGACCCCATCGGTGCCTGCGTAGGCCCCAAGGGCGCCCGCGTGAACAACGTGGTCGCCGAGCTGGGCAGCGAGAAGATCGACATTATTAAATATAGCGACGACCCCGCCCAGTATGTGGCCGCCGCCCTCTCCCCCGCCGATGTTCTCTCCGTTCTGCCCCTGGAGGGCAGCAAAAGCTGCCGCGTGGTGGTGCCCGACGACCAGCTCTCTCTGGCCATCGGCAAGGAGGGCCAGAACGCCCGTCTAGCCGCCAAGCTCACCGGCTATAAAATCGACATCAAGTCCGCCTCCGCCGCCCACGAGTGGGAGGAAGAGGACGCCCTGGCCGAGGCCGAGCGTGCCGCCCAGGCCGCCGAGGAAGCGGCTGAGGATGCTGTCTTTGCCGAGGAGCCCGCAGACGGCGAGGACACCCTGCCCGACGACGAGGCCCCTGCCGCTGAGGAACCTGCCGAGGACTCCACGGAGGAAGCACCCGCCGAGGAAGCATCCAACGACGAGACCCCCGCAGAAGAAGCCCCCGAAGCTCCGGAGGCCTGACCCAAAGACCAACAGCGTAAGCTGATCGTCTATACCATAGATCGGATAGAGAGAAGGAAGGAGGCAGCACCGTGCCGAAGAAGATCCCCCTGCGCCAATGCCTTGGCTGCCGGGAAATGAAACCGAAACGGGAGCTGATCCGGGTGGTCCGCTCTCCCCAGGGCGAGATCAGCCTGGACTTCCACGGCAAAAAGCCTGGGCGCGGGGCCTACCTCTGCCCCGACCCGGCATGTCTGAAGCGGATCCGCAAGTCGAGAGCCCTGGAACGGGCCTTTGACCTGCCCATTCCCGACGCCGTGTACGACGCCCTTGCCCAGGAGATGGAAGGAGGTGGTCTGGATGGATAGTATTCCTTCCCTGCTGGGCCTTGCGCTGCGAGCAGGGCGGCTTGCCGTGGGCGAAGAGCCTGTTGGGACAGCCTGCCGGTGCCACAAGGGGTACCTGCTGCTGCTGGCCAGCGACGCGGCGGACAACACCATCCGTCGGGCCCTTCATTTCAGCCAAGCCGGAAAAACCATCTGTCTCACCCTCCCCCTGACCAAGGAGGAGCTGGGCAGCGGCCTGGGCCGCACGAGCTGCGCCATGGTCGCCGTGACGGACGTGGGCTTTGCCGCGTCCATCGCCGAGCGCCTGGCCCAGGACGACCAGGAGACCTACGGCGAAGCCTGGCAGACCTTAGCCCAGAAGGCCGCCCGCGTGAAACAGCGCCGGGACGCCAAGCGCTCCCCCAACAAGAACAAGGGGAAGCGCAGGAAAGCATAATTATGGAGGTGGCTTTATTTGAGTTTTGAGAATAAATATCGTGTACACGAGGTAGCCAAGGACTTTGGCAAGCAGACCAAGGACATCACCCAGATCCTGACCACATACGCTACGGCCCCCAAGAACCACATGCAGGTGCTCAGCGACAAGGAGCTGTCCATCGTCTTTGAGTATATGACCCAGCACAACCAGGTGGCCGACATGCAGGCCTCCCTGGCCACCGCCCCCAAGGGCGGCGAGAACCGCGGCCGCAGCGACCGCAACGACAGAAATGACCGCGGCGGTGACCGCAACCGGAATGACCGGGGCGGCCAGCAGGGCCAGAGACGGGACAACCGCGACGGCGGCCGGAATGACCGCAACGACAGAAACGACCGCAACGGCAGACCCGGTGACCGCGGCCCCCGTAACGACAGAAACGACCGCGGCCAGCAGAACCGGCAGGGCGGCCAGAACCAGCACAACAACCAGGCCCCCAAGTCCGGCAGCCAGAACAACCAGCAGGCCCAGCAGCCCGCGAACCGCCCCACCAGCCGCGTACCTGAGAAGAAGCTGGTGGACACCCGCAAGGGCGGCAACGTGAACCTGGATAAGTACGACGAGCATCTGGAGACCCTGGCGCCTGAGCGGGCCAACCGGATGCAGAGCGGCAAGCAGAAGATCCAGAGCCGCAACAACCACCGCAAGGGCGCTACCTTCGGCAACAAGCGCCGCCAGGAAGAGCAGGAAAAGATGCGCAAGCTCCAGCTGGAGATCGCCAAGAAGACGCCCCTCACCGTCAAGATCCCCGATGAGATCGGCGTGGGCGAGCTGGCCTCCCGCATGAAGAAGACCGGCGCCGAGGTCGTCAAGCAGCTCATGAAGCTGGGTGTCATGGCCTCCCTGTCTGAGATCATCGACTATGATACCGCCGCCCTGGTGGCCATGGAGCTGGGCTGCAAGGTCGAGAAGGAAGTCATCGTCACCATCGAGGAGAAGCTCATCGACACCGCCGAGGACAAAGAGGAGGACCTGGTCCCCCGCGCCCCCGTCGTGGTTGTCATGGGCCACGTGGACCACGGCAAGACCTCCCTGCTGGACTATATCCGGAACTCCCAGGTGGCCGAGGGCGAGGCCGGCGGCATCACCCAGCACATCGGCGCTTACCAGGTCGATGTGAACGGCTCCCCCATCACCTTCCTGGACACCCCCGGCCACGAGGCCTTTACCGCCATGCGTGCCCGCGGTGCCATGATCACGGACATCGCCATCCTGGTGGTGGCTGCCGATGACGGCATCATGCCCCAGACCGTGGAGTCCATCAACCACGCCAAGGCCGCGGAGATCCCCATCATCGTGGCCATCAACAAGATGGATAAGCCCGAAGCCAACCCTGAGCGCGTCAAGCAGCAGCTGACCGAGTACGGTCTCGTCAGCGAAGAGTGGGGCGGCGACACCATCTGCTGCCCCATCTCCGCCAAGACCGGCATGGGCGTGGACAACCTGCTGGAAATGGTCGTCCTGACCGCCGAGATGCGTGAGCTGAAGGCCAACCCCAACCGCTCCGCCCACGGCGCTGTCATCGAGGCCCGCCTGGACAAGGGCCGCGGCCCCGTGGCCACCCTGCTGGTCCAGAACGGCACCCTGCACCAGGGCGACGTGATCATCGCCGGCACCGCCGTGGGCCGTGTCCGCGCCATGACCGACGCCAAGGGCCGGAAGATCAACGAGGCCGGCCCCTCCGTGCCTGTGGAGATCACCGGTATGGGTGAAGTCCCCGGCGCCGGCGACGACTTCCACGCCGTGGCCGACGAGCGTATGGCCCGCGAGCTGGTGGAGCAGCGCAAGCACGAGAACAAAATGGCCGCCAACTCCTCCAGCCAAAAAGTTACTCTGGACGATCTGTTCTCTCAGATCCAGCAGGGCGAGCTGAAGGACCTGAACATCATCGTGAAGGCCGACGTGCAGGGCTCCGCCGAGGCCGTCAAGGCTTCCCTGGAGAAGCTGACCAACGAGGAGGTCCGCGTGCGGGTCATCCACTGCGCCGTCGGTGCCATCAACGAGTCCGACGTCATGCTGGCCTCCACGTCCAACGCCATCATCGTGGGCTTCAACGTCCGCCCCGATGCCAACGCGAAGGACACGGCCGCCCGCTCCAAGGTCGACATGAGAATGTACCGCGTCATCTACGACTGCATCAACGAGATGGAAGCGGCCATGAAGGGCATGCTGGCCCCCAAGTTCAAGGAAGTCTCCTTGGGCGCTGCCGAGGTCCGCGAGGTCTACAAGATCACCGGCGCGGGCATCATCGCCGGCTGCTATATCACCGAGGGCAAGGTGCAGCGCAACGCCCAGATCCGCCTGGTGCGGGACGGCATCGTCGTCCACGAGGGCACCATCTCCTCCTTGCAGCGCTTTAAGGACGCCGTCAAGGAAGTGGCCCAGGGCTACGAGTGCGGCATCGGCATCGAGAAGTACAGCGACATCAAGGTCGGTGACGTGATCGAAGCCTTCATCATGGAGCAGATCGAGGTCTGAGCCTCTCTGCCCCGCCAGAACAACAAATCCAGGTCTCCCCGCCCGGACGGGGCGGGGAGACCCTTTTGAATTTTCGGAGGGAAATTCTATGGCCTCAAATCGAATCGGACGGATCAACGAAGAGATCCAGCGGGAGCTGGCAGCGCTCTTCCGCACCGTAAAAGACCCCCGTGTGCATGGGCTGGTCTCCATCACGCACGTGGAGACCACCCCGGACCTGCGCTACGCCAAGGTCTATGTGAGCGTGCTGGACAAGAGCGACGTGAAAGAAGTCATCAAGGGCCTCAAGTCCGCCGGCGGCTACCTGCGCCGGGAGCTGGGCCGCGCCCTCTCCCTGCGCTATACCCCGGAGCTGGTGTTCCAGGCCGATGACTCCATCGACAAGGGCACCCATATCTTAAAGCTCCTCAACGACATCGAACGGAAGGAAACGGGAGGGGACCAATGACCGACCATCAGACCGCCCAGCGTCTGCTGGCCATGGAGGACGTGCTCATCCTCACCCACCGCCGCCCGGACGGGGACACCATCGGCTGCGCCTGCGCCCTGTGCCTGGCCCTGCGCCAGCTGGGCAAGACCGCCTGGGTGCTGCCCAATGAGGACGCCCACGGGCTCTTCACCCCCTATTTCGAGGGCGTGCTGGCCCCGGCGGAGTTCGTGCCCCAGTTCGTCGTGTCGGTGGACACGGCCGCCCTGGGGATGCTCCCCGGCAGCGGCAAGGCCTATGCCGACCGCATTGACCTGGCCATCGACCACCACGGCTCCAACGAGGGCTACGCCAAGCAGACGCGGGTCGATCCCGACTGCGCCGCCTGCGCGGAGCTGCTGTACCGCATTTTGGTCGAGATGGGCGTGCGCATCACCGCCCCCATTGCCCTGCTACTGTATATGGCCATCGCCACGGACACCGGCTGCTTCGTCTACTCCAACACCACGCCGGACACCCATCGCATCGCCGCCGCGCTCATGGAGACCGGCTTTGACGCCCAGTGGGTGAACAAGCGGCATTTCCGGGTCAAGTCCCTCAAGCGGATGCAGATCGAGAGCCGCCTCGTTCGGGAGATGGACCTGGCTCAGAACGGCACGCTGGTCTTTGCCTATGTGACCCTGGATCTCATCCGGGAGCTGGAAGCCACCGAGGAGGACCTGGAGGACATCTCCGCCTTCATCGGCCAGCTGGAGGGCGTGGACAACGCCGTCACCATCCGGCAGCTCAAGCCAGAGGAGTGCAAGATCTCTCTGCGGACCGACGGAAAGACCCTGAACGCCTCGGCGGTCTGCGCCGTGTACGGCGGCGGCGGACATGCAGCTGCCGCTGGCTGCACCATCCAGGGCACCCCCGCCCAGGCCAAGGCCGCCATGCTGAAAGCCATCGAGCAGGTGCAGCATGGCTAACGGTATCCTCATCATCGACAAGCCCACGGACTGGACCAGCCACGACGTGGTGGCCAAGCTCCGGGGGATCTTGCACGAAAAGCGCATCGGCCACGCGGGGACGCTGGACCCCATGGCCACCGGTGTGCTGCCCGTCTTTGTGGGCCGGGCCACCCGCGCGGTGGAGTTTGCCGCCGAACGGGAAAAGGAATATCTGGCCGGGCTGCGCCTGGGGCAGGTCACGGACACCCAAGACGTGACCGGCTCGACGCTCTCCACCGCTCCCGTCTCTGTGACACGGGAAGACGTGGAGAAGATCTTAGCCCAATTCCGGGGAGACATCCGGCAGATCCCCCCCATGTACTCCGCCATCAAGAAAGAGGGCAAAAAGCTCTATGAGCTGGCCCGGCTGGGGCAGGAGGTGGAGCGTCAGCCCCGGCCCATCACCATTTACGAGCTGGAGTTACTGGACCAGCTCTCCCCCACGGACTATACCCTGCGGGTCAAATGCTCCAAGGGGACGTATGTCCGCACGCTCTGCCATGACATCGGGCAGGCGCTGGGCTGTGGGGGAACGCTTTTCTCCCTGCGCCGGACCCGGTCGGCGGGTTTTGCCCTGGGCCAGGCGGTGACGCTGGAGCAGGTACAGGCGGCGGCAGATCCCGCTGCCCTGCTGCTGCCGGTGGACGCCTATTTCGCCGGGCACCCGGCCCTGACCCTGACCAGCCAGCGGGCGGAAAAGAAAGTCCGCAACGGAAATACGCTCTCCCTGGAGGCCCCGGACGGGGTCTACCGGGTCTATGGCCCGGCGGGGGATTTTCTCGCCCTGAGCCAGCTGACCCAGGGCGTGCTGACCACAATAAAAAGCTTTTTCGAGGTGTAAGAACTTGGAACAGAAAAAACGTGTGATTGCCCTGGGCTTTTTCGACGGCGTGCACAACGGCCACGCCGCCCTGATGCGCCGCACCGCCCAGGTGGCAAAGGAGACGGGAGCCACCCCCTCCGCCTTCACCTTTGACCCCCATCCCCAGACGGTGATCTTAGGCCGTCCCATGCCCCTGCTCACCTCCCCGGAGGACCGGGCGGACCTGATGCGGAAGTATTACGGCATCCAGGACGTGATCGTGGAGCCCTTCACCCCCGCGCGGATGAAGCAGCCCTGGCGGGAGTTTTTGGTGGACACCCTCATCAAGGATCTGGGGGCCATCCATCTGGTGGCCGGCCACGACTATCACTTCGGCTATAAGGGCGAGGGCAACCCCCAGCTGCTGAAAGAGACCTGCCAGGAGCTGGGTGTCGGCTGTGACATCATCCCCCGCGTGGAGCAGGACGGCATCACCGTCTCCTCCACCTATATCCGCACCTTAGTCGCCCAGGGGGAGATCGAACGCGCCAACGAATTTCTGGGCCATCCCTACACCCTCAGCGACCGGGTGTCCCACGGCAAGAAGCTGGGCACCACCCTGGGCTTCCCCACGGTGAACCTGAAGCTGAAAGAGAACGTCCTCTCCCCCGCCAAGGGCGTCTATGCCACCAAGGTCATCCTGGAAAACGGCGACACCCACCTGGCCGTGACCAACGTGGGCACCCGCCCCACCATCGACGACGGCAACCAGCTGACCATCGAGGGCTTCATCCTGGATTTCCACGGCGACCTCTACGGCCAGAAGATCCAGATGGAGTTTTACAAGTACCTGCGGGAGGAGCGGAAGTTCCCCTCCTTCGAGGCCCTCACCGCCGAGGTCATGCACAACGCCGACCAGACGCGGGAGTACTTTGCTCAGAATCCCTGATTGTCTTTCCAAGATCATAAAAAGGACTCCGACGGATGCAGCTTGATCCTGCACTTCCGTTCGGAGTCCTTTTTCATTTCTCATGTTTTTGCATAGACTCTCATTCGCTCGTGTCTCCAGGGCCGGAAAACAAAGGTCCGCAGAAAATCAGCCTAAGAAAAGGAAGCCATACGCCAAGTAGGTGATAGATGTCAGTGCAGCGGCACACAGGGCAAACGGCATCTGGGTCTTTACGTGGTCCAGGGGTTGGATCCCCGTGGCCTGGCCGATGAGGATAGAGTTATCCGAGTAGAAACACAACTGGGTGCCACACACCGAGCCGGAGAAGATCGCTGCGATCGCCACGGCCAGATTCGCGTCTATCGCCTGCGCCAAGGGGATGACAAAGGGCACCATGATGGCAGACACGCCCCAAGCATTGGCCAGGGCAAATGTCATGAGGGTTGACACCAGGAACACCACAAAGGGGAGCGCTTGGCCGGCCATCAGAGGAGCGACCTTGCTGATGATGTACTCAGACATCCCCAGATTTTCGCAGGCTGCCTTGAAGAGAAACGCAATGACCAGCAGCGCCAACACAGAAATCATCGTTGAAAACCCTTCCCATACTGTATCCACAAATTCGGATATAGACATCAGCTTTCGGGCGATGTACAGGATACAGGTGAAGACCAGGGCGATCATGATGCCCGGCAGCACGTCAATATCAAAGTAGACGGTGGCGACCAGCAGGACCAGAATAGGCAGGATGAAGTCAATCATGCCGCCTGTCTTGCGCTGGGTCGTGTCTGCGTCCTCCACTGCGGTGCTCTCCGCTTCGACCGGGCCGGTCTCTGGGTAGAGCTGTCCGGTCTCCTCCGCCTGCTTCTGGTATCTTCGGATCGGGCCAAAGAGCGGGATAACCCCGGCAATGACCAAGAGCAGGATTAGCAAACAGAACATGGGGTAGAACATGAAGGGAATAGACTGAATATAGGCCAGCACACCGCTCCCCCCTTCGGGGGCAGCACCGGCATTCTCGATCAGACTGGCATAGTAGATGGACCAGGAGGAGAGCGGGATGAGCACCACCACAGGCGCAGAGGTGGATCCAATGACGTAAGCTGTCATGGTTCGATGGATCCGGTGTGGGTCGTTCAACCGTTTGCCAATGGAGCCAGTGGTGAGGATGTTCAGGTAGTCATCCACAAACAGCAGAACGCTGAGGGCCCACTCCGCCAGCAGGGACTTCTTTTTGGTGGTGCCAAAACGGGAGAGCACATTTGCAAAGCCCATAGCGACGCGGGACTTTTCAAAAACGCCCACCAGACCTCCCAGCAGGCCAACTACCAGAAGCACCCAGATATTTTCCGCAGCAACCATCTGAAGCTGCTCCACAAGGCTGAGAACCAATATCCCTTATAGCCGATGATCAAGGCCAGGAGGGTGGCAACGAGCAGGGATTCAAAGGTTCGTTTGGTGATCAGAGCAACGACAATAAGCGTAAGCACAGGAAGAAGACTGATGATTCCATAGGTTCCGTACATAGATCGATGATCTCCCTTTCCGCGAAAGGCGCTAATGGAGCCATAAAGTGTAACGCCTCCGCATAGATATAGAATGTGTTTTGTGGAAGGACAAGAATTCGGTATGCTATGCTCTGTCTACCTTTGGTTATGACATTGGCCTGTGGTATTCTCTTTTTTGTTGTTTTTTGTAATGTGGACCTTTCTCCTGTTGTGCTTCAGCTTCTGGGGTCACCTTCCAGAAGAAGGCGCATGATCTCCCACCGTGAGGATACATCCAGCTTACGGAAAATATTCTGGAAATGCTTCTGTAAGGTAGAGTCCCGCACCTGCATCGCCTCTGCGATCTCCCGATTGTCCCGGAAGCGGGTAAGCTGCTCGATCAACTGGACTTCCCGGCCGGTCAGCTTGTATTTCTTGGCCACAGCCGAAAGGTCATAGCCCGATACCGTTTCCCGGCGATACATTTTATCCAGCAGGGAGGACATATGCTGATTCAGATGGATCCCCACCGAGCTGAGTAAAAAGAGTTCGTCGCTGGTAAAAGGACCGTCCTCCCGGTGGCGAAATAGGCTCAGCGCCCCCAGGGGCCGCCCGTTGAACACGATGCCATACTGAAGGGAGTCGTAAACATGGAACTTCTGGTAACACTTCTGATAGATGGTAGAGCGCAGCCGCTGCTGCTCCCCGACCAGGTCGCTCTCTCGGAAAAGGGTGGACTCTCGGCAACAGTTGAGCCAGCCGGTATAATCATCGTCGGCAAAGCGCATATAGTTTTGTTCCGCTTCCAAAAACTCCGAGGGAATGCAGAGCGGATCCACCAACCGGATGTGCTCTGTGGTGTTTTCCCGGCGCATGATGCTGGCATACCGAAAAGGGATAAGCATCCGTAGCACCGGAAGAAAAAACTGTCCCAATTCCGCATAGGTCTGGCATCGGTACAGCTCACAGACCACATTGTTCAGGATCAAAAAAACATTTTTTCTTATCACAGCAGCCCTCCTGTGTTCTTCATTTTACGAATATACTTCTTAGTTTTTTCAGTATAGCAGAAAAAAGCGCAGAAAAACATACTTAAAAACCATGTGAAAATAAAAGAAATCAAGTACGAAATAGCAGAACAAAAGAATTTCAGGAACTAAGGTGTTCCCGTATAATAAAATTGGAGGATTTAATCGTTCCAAATCTCCCATTTCCATCAACTCCTCTATGTTGCGCAAATATTAGCAAGACACAACAGGTAAGTAGAAGTCAGAAAACTCTCTTCGCCCAATTGTATATCCGCATAATATTGAACTAAAAGGAGGATCCATCATGTATAACTACGAAAAAAACAGAGAGCAGGTCGTGAACGATCTGGACAGAGTCATCAAGCTCATCCACATGAAAGCAGACGAGATCCCCGAAGAGGAAAAGGCTCAGATGGTCAAGGAGACCGTAGAACATTTCAACTCCTACGTCAGCCCCGGTTGGATCAACTACAGAAAGTGTATCTCCTCCGAGACCGAAGGCAACGCCGTTCTGGAATGGGAGGACGGAGGCTCCTACTTCCGCGGACTGTACGACAACGAAGTGTTCTTGGATGCTATGGGCGGTTTCGGTATTTATGTCGCCGGCCACAGCGAAGACCTGATCATCGACACGGTGAAGGCTCAGCTGAGCCGACAAGGGCTACACTCCCAGGAACTCATCGATCCCCTCCGCGGTTACCTGGCCAAGGCCATGGCAGACTGCACTCCCGGTGACCTGCAGCAGTGCTTCTTCACCAACTGCGGTACCGAAGCCGTTGAGATCGCCATGAAATTGGCCCGTTTCAAAAGTAAGGGCAAGTGGTTCATCTCCACTACCCACGCTTTTCACGGCAAGACCGGCGGTTCCCTCTCTCTCACGGCCAAAGGGATCTATCGCCAGCCCTATCTCCCTCTGATTCAGCAGGTGCAGCACGTGGAGTACGGCAACGCTGCCGCCATCCGCACTGCCATTGAGAATCTGCGGGAGGTCGGGGAATCCATCGCCGCCGTGGTCCTGGAGCCGATCCAGGGTGAAGCCGGCGTTATCATTCCTCCCGAAGGCTATCTGAAGGAAGTCCGTGCCATCTGTGACGAACTGAATGTCCTTCTGATCATCGACGAGATCCAGACCGGCATGGGCCGCACCGGTACCCTGTGGCGCTGCGACGCAGAGGGGATCGTTCCCGACATCATGACCTTCGGCAAAGCTTTCGGCGGCGGCGTCATGCCCATCACCGGCCTCATCTTCCGGCCCGAGATGTGGAGCGAGGAACTGGTGGAAAATCCCTATCTGCTGGGTTCCACCACCTTCGGCGGAAACCCTGTCTGCTGCGCTGCTGCCATCGCCGCTCTGGATTTCCAGCTCAAGAATGATGTCCCCGGTCAGGCTCGGGAGAAGGGTGCCAAGATCAAGGCCGGTCTGGAAGCTATTCAGGCAAAGTATCCTACCGTCATCAAGGAAGTTCGCGGCGTCGGCATGATGATGGCCGTGGAGTTTTTCTCCGATGAGTACGGCTATGAGTTCTCCAAGGAGATGTACAACCAGCACGTCATCATCTCCGGCACCCTGAACAACTCCAAGTCCATCCGCTTTGAGCCCCCCGTTTCTCTCACCCCCGAGGAGATCGCAAAGATCCTGGATGCCTCCGACAAGGCGGCAGCCAAGGCGAAGGAAGTGTTCGGACTCTAAGGCAGCCATCTGTTCCTTCGTCTCATGCAATACATCCTCCCACCAGAGAAACTCTCTGCGCCGGAGCGCCCCTTCCACCTTATGACTGATAGGAGATTTATCCATGAAGATCTGAAAAAACTATATTAACGGTGAATGGGTCGAGAGCGTCAGCGGTAAGACTGCGCCTACCTACAATCCTGCCAACGGTGAGATCCTGGCTGAGGTCGTTCAGTCCGGTCTGGAAGACGTGGAGCGCGCTGTGGCCGCTGCCAAAACGTCCTTCTATGAGACCCGTGACTGGCGGGATATGGACAGTCAGACCAGAGGTGACATCCTGCTGAAGATCGCCGACCTCATCGACAAGAACCGGGACGAACTGGCCCGCATTGAATCCATGGACATGGGCAAGCCCTTGCGGGAGGCCGAAGGCGATGTAGACGATGCGCTCCATTGCTATCGCTATTACGCCGGCCTCATCAAGGCCCCTTACGGCGGTGTCTACGACGTCAACGAGGGCTTTGGCAAAATGCATTCCTTTACCATCCACGAGCCTGTAGGTGTTGTCGCCCTCATCAGCGCCTGGAACTTCCCCTTTGTCATGGGGTCCTGGAAGATCGCACCGGCTCTGGCTGCCGGCAACAGCATCATCTTCAAGCCCGCTTCCAACGCCGTGATGTCGAACGTGAAGATGTTTGAGATCCTGGAAGAGGCGGGCGTACCTAAGGGCGCTGCCAACCTGATCCTGGGGCCTGGCGGTTCCGTAGGCGAGGCCCTGGCCTCCCACAAGGACATCGGCATGGTCACCCTCACCGGTTCTACTGCTGTAGGCCAGAGTATCATGCGGTGCGCTGCCAATAATGTAAAGAAGATTGGCCTGGAGCTGGGGGGCAAATCCCCCAACATCATCTTCGCCGATGTGGATTTGGAGGCCGCTGTCGAGTGGGCTATGATCGGTATTTTCTTCAATCAGGGCGAGGTCTGCTGCGCCGGTTCCCGCATCATCATTGAAGAGAGCATCCACGACGCTTTCGTTAAGCGCTTTGCTGAGCGGGCCAACGCCATGACCATCGGCAATCCGCTGGACAACCCCGACATGGGTCCCGTGGTCAGCGAGAGCCAGCTCCGTGACGTGCTCAGCTATGTGCAAAAGGGTCTCGAAGAGGGCGCTACCTTGGTCTGCGGCGGTGAACGCTTCACCGAGGGCGAGTGTGCCAAGGGCTACTTCATGCGCCCCACCATCTTCGATCACTGCACCCCCGACATGACCATCGTCCGGGAAGAGATTTTCGGGCCTGTGGTCACCATTCAAACCTTCAAGACCGAGGAAGAAGCCATTGCGATGGCCAACGACACGGATTACGGTCTGGCCGGCGGTGTGTTCACCCATCAGCTGGAGCGGGCCATCCGCGTGGTCAAAGAGGTCCGCGCCGGTATCACCTGGGTCAACGCCTTCAACCCCACCTTCAACGAAGCACCTTGGGGCGGCTATAAGATGTCCGGCATTGGCCGCGAGCTGGGCGTCCACGGCCTGGAGGAATACCAGGAGATCAAGCAGGTCAACATCAACCTGACCCCCGGCGCCCCTGGTTGGTATGAGCACTGAGCATCAGCACCAATCATTCTTAAAAACGTTAAAGTCCCCGGCAGGAAAACTTTTCCTGCCGGGGACTCTTTCATCTATGGAACATATTACTCAGAATTGGGGAGAGGCCGTCACACCGCCCACCATCAGGCCGTTGGCCATGTTCTTCAAGGCGGTATCATTTTCGTAAGATATTAAAACAACAATATCCATGATATCCCCTGAAATGTAGGTAAATACAACACTCTGACGCAGTCCTTCATCTACAAGCACACTACCAGTTGTACGGTATGCCTTTATCTTTCCAAAGTTTACCAGTGTCGTTGTCGAACTATTGAATGTCACTTCTTCATCCGACAGAATTTTTTCGATCTCATCATTAGCTTTTGTTGCGGAGAAAAGTTTTGTAATACTATAGCCCTTTAAGCTACTCTCCTGTATCTTAATCGCTAAAACTTCACACTGATCTTCTTCGGAGAAGGTACTATATGCACCATCCTCAGTCACGCCAATACCAGCGCTCTGAGGAACTGCCAGAGTTGTCGTTCCCCACTGCACCTGCTTCATGAGCACCACGGTCTTGCGCTGCTCCGGCAGGGCCACGCGGGTGAGGATGGCGGCGGCTTCGGCGCGGATGATGTTGTCGTTGGGCTTGAAGGTCCCGAAGACATCACTGCCGGTCAGGACCCCGGCGTTATACAGGGAGAAGATCTCCTGGCTGTACTTGGTGCTGCCGGTCACGTCCGGCAGGGTCTGGACGTTGTTGATGGAGGGCAACACGGTGGCGGGCAGGGCGCGGGAGAAGAGATAGGCCATCTGTCCGCGGGTGGCCTTGGCGGTGTAGCTGGTGAAGTCGCCGGCCTGAACGATGCCGTTTTCAAGGGCGTAGTCCACATAGGTCTGGTACCAGGGCTCCCCGTTGGTCAGGGTGCTCTGGCCGGTGGTGTAGATCTCATGCAGGCGGTCGGCCATGACAATGGCCTCGGCCACGGTCAGGGCGCCGGTGGGGCTGAACTGCTTGGGGGTGGTGCCCTTCATGAAGCCGTACTCATAGCAGAGCTTGATGGAAGGGGTCGCCCAATAGCTGGCGGAGACGTCAGAAAACTGGTTGTTGTAGGTTGCCGTTTTCTGGAAGTTTGTCATGCTCTCGCTGGCTGCCATTGCCGGGACGCACAGGCTGAGCGCCAGAGCAAGGGTCAGGACGAGGGACAGGAGTTTTTTCATCTTGGTTCATCCTTTCTCGATCTCTTTTGGGAAATTGACTCCACGGACAGGTTCCACGCCGCCCGCTGGGTTTACTATACCATGGGAGACAGGTCGGTGCAAGCCATGTTTTCAGCGAGGCTCGTCGTGCTCCTGGCGGTCCGTATGCGCCAGGCCTTCGGGGCTGGCGGACTTGGAAAAGGCAAACTTCTGCTTGGCGTACAAGCCGCCGTAGCCGGAGACCAGAAAGCTCACCGCCACCGCCATGAGAAACCCGCCGGGGTTGCAGAAGGAGAAGACCTCAAAGCTCAAGACCAGCGCCGTCAGCGGGCAGTTGGTCACGCCGCAGAAGAGCGCCACCATCCCAATGGCGGCGGCGTAGGGCGCTTGCAGGCCCAGCAGCGGCCCGACCACACAGCCGAAGGACGCCCCGATGGCAAAGGACGGCACGATCTCGCCGCCCTTCAGCCCGGCCCCCAGCGTCAGGGCCGTGAGCAGGAGCTTCCAGACAAAGTCCAGGGGCTGGGCGCTCCCCTCCCGGATCGCCCCGGCGATCATGTCTGAGCCGGTGCCCAGATAGAGCTTGGTACCCAGCAGGGTCGTCAGGCCAAGGACGGCGGCGCTGCCCACGAGGACGCGCAGGTAGGGGTTCGGAAACAACCGCTCCAGCCCGGACCGCACCCCGGCGAAGGTATAGCAGACGATGGTGCTGAGCAGGCCGCAGGCGAGGGAGAGCGCCACGACCTGACCATAAAACACCACGTCGGCCGTCGAGGCCGTCAAAATAAAGCTGACCCCATGCACCCCCATCGCCCGCGCGATGGTCCCGGCGGTCAGGGAGGAGACGACGCAGGGAAACAGCCCGCCCAGGGGCAGGATGCCCACGCAGGAAATTTCCAGGGCGAACAGAGCGGCGGCGATCTGGCTGCCAAAGACGGCGGAGAAGCCCGCGCTCATGCCGCACATGATGGCCAGGTCCTGGTAGCTCTCCCCCATCCCGGCCCCCTTGCGGATCAGCTCGGACAGGGAACCGCCCAGCTGCAAGGCCGCGCCCTCCCGTCCGGCGGAGCCGCCGAAGACGTGGGTCAGCAAGGTCGCGGCGAAGATCACCGGGGCCAGCAGGCGGGAGACGGGCTGTTCCCCACGGGCAGCCTGGATGATGAGGTCGGTGCCCCCGGCGGTCTTGATGCCGCCCCGGCGGTACATCCACACCACCATCAGGCCCGCCAGCGGCAGCAGGTACATGGCCCAGGCGGTCCCGTTGCGCACATCGGCGGCCACATCCAGCAGGCGGGCAAACACGCCGCCGCAGACACCGACGACAAGGCCTGTCACCAGGCCGAAGAGCAGACCCACACCGTTGATGCGTAGGCTCTCACCGCTAAAGGCCAGCTCGGCGTAGAGACCACGGAAAAAGGCGGTGACGGGATTACGGGGATGTTTGGGGGTCAGCATGGGGGTTCTCTCCTCTTTGGGTGGGATCCATGGCCGCAGAGGTCTGCGGCCACTACGAAAATATCATGGGCGTTGTGCGTCTTGTCCATCATATCATATTTTAGGGGCTTTGCAAGCAGTGACTTCTTATGATAAAATAAAATGTTACTTGATTTTTCAGAAATGAGGTGATCCGATTGCAGATCGGTTCCGTCAATATTGATTCCAAACTGGTCCTGGCCCCCATGGCGGGGGTGACGGACCTGGCATTTCGCACCATCTGCCGGGAGCTGGGCGCAGGGTACACCATCACGGAGATGGTCAGCGCCAAGGCCCTGTGCTATCAGGATAAAAAGACCCTCCCCCTCATGGAGCTGGGGCCGGACGAGCACCCCGCCGGGGTGCAGGTTTTCGGCAGTGACCTGGCCTGCATGGAGGAGGCCGCAGCCATCATCCGGGAGGTCGCCCGGCCGGACATCATCGACATCAACATGGGCTGCCCGGTCCCCAAGGTCGCCAACAACGGCGACGGCTCCGGCCTCTTAAAAGACCTGGATAAGGCTTGCCGGGTGGCGGAGGCCGTGATCCGGGGGGCCAAAGGGACCCCCGTGACCGTCAAGATGCGTCTGGGCTGGGACAAGGGGAACATCGTCTGCCTGGAGCTGTCGAAGCTGCTGGAATCCGTCGGGGTCTCTGCCCTGACGGTCCACGGCCGGACCAAGGTGCAGATGTATTCCGGCACGGCCAACTGGGACTATATTCGAGAGGTAAAAAACGCCGTGTCCATCCCCGTGATCGCCAACGGCGACGTCTTCTCCGGGCCGGACGCCGAGCGCATTTTGCGCTACACCGGGGCCGACGGGGTGATGATCGCGCGGGGCGTCTTCGGCAATCCCTGGATCTTCCAGCAGGCCCAGGCCGCCATTGCGGGCAAGCCCATTCCCCCTCTGCCGCCGCTGGCGGAGCGGTGCAAGGTGGCCGTGCGGCAGTTTGAGCTGGCCGCGAAAAACAAGAGTGAGAAGATCGCCTGCCTGGAGGCCCGGAAGCATTACGCCTGGTATCTCAAGGGCGTGCCCTACGCCGGGTATTGGAAGAGTGAGATCTCCAAGATCACGACCTTAGAGGATGTCTACCGGGTCACGGCGGGCATCCAGCGAGAGCTGAAAGATCCCCCCTCACTTGACGACCGATGATTCATCCTCTCAAATGCAAGTGCAGAAAGTTTTTCCGTCGTTTTCGTCCCTCAGGAGACGGAAAGAGGCGGAAAAGCCGCTCTTTTGAGGGGATAATGTTCTAAAATCCCAGGTTTTTCAAGCACGCAAGCCCCTGCCAGACCCGTTCTGACAGTGGATTTTGCTGTATGTTACAAAAAATTTTTCTTTTTTTTGCATTTTGTGTTGTCATTGCCTTAAAGATGCGGTATACTGTGAACATGACGATGGAGTGTGCGACTCCGTCATGGACCGAGGGGAGATGAGTACCTCTTGTTCCATCTGAAATAAGGAGAGAACATCGCTATGAGTTATTCTGTGCAAAACATCCGAAACGTCTGTTTGGTGGGCCACAGCGGCAGCGGGAAGACTGCCCTGGCTGAGAGCCTGCTGTTTATGACCGGTGCAATCAAGCGCATGGGTACCTGCGCCGATGGCAACACCGTCTGCGATTATGACCCCGAAGAAATTCGCCGCCAGATCTCCATTTCTGCCGCGGTAGCCCCCCTGGAATACAAGGGCTGTAAGATCAACGTCCTGGACACCCCCGGTGCGTTCGACTTCTCCGGTGAGGTCATGGAGGCCCTGCGGGCCGCCGACGCCGCCATCATTGTCTGCTCCGCCAAGGACGGCATTTCCGTGGGCTTTGAAAAGGTCTGGAAATACTGCCAGGAGCGCGACATGCCCCGGTTCATCTATATCTCCAAGACCGACGAGGAGAACAGCGATTACAACGCGACCTTCAACGCCCTGCGCGAGCGCTATGGCAACAAGATCGCTCCCCTGGCCGTTCCCATGTGGGACGAGGATAAACACACCACCGGCCTCATCGACGTGCTGAACAAGCGTGCCTTTGAGTTGCAGGACTACAAGGGCGTCGAGGTCGAGATCCCTGCCGAGAAGGCCGATGTGGTCGCCGAGTTCAACGAGGCCCTGAAAGAGTCCGTCGCCGAGACCTCCGAGGAGATGATGGACAAGTATTTCAGCGGCGAGTCCTTCACCTACCCTGAGATGATCCGCGGCCTGCGCCAGGGCGTGCGGGAGCTGTCCATGTTCCCCGTCTTCTTCGGCTCCGCCATCAACTGCATGGGCTCCCTCATGCTGATGGACTACATCGTGGACCTGCTGCCCAACCCCATGGAGGGCAACCACCACAAGGCCACCACCCAGGACGGCGAAACGGAAGAATTCGTCGTCTCCCCCGGCGGCGTGCCCACGGCTTACGTCTTCAAGACCATCTCCGACCAATACGGCAAGTATTCCCTCATCAAGGTCCTCTCCGGCGAGATCACCTCTGACCTGTCCCTGGTCAACGCCCGCACCGGCAACCCCGAAAAGCTGGGCCGTCTGTACCAGATGTGCGGCAAGAAGGCCACCGAGGTCAAGGAGCTGACCTGCGGCGACATCGGCGCCATCGGCAAGATGGAAAAGGTCAAGACCGGCGACACCCTGTGCGACAGCCGAAAGGTCGTGGCCCTGAAGGGCATCCCCTTCGCCGAGCCCTGCTACTCCAAGGCCATCGCCCCCAAGACCCGCGGCCAGGACGACAAGGTCGCCGCCGGTTTGGCCAAGATGAACGAGGAAGACCCCTCCTTCTCCGTGGTGAACAACCCGGAGACCCGCCAGGTGGTCCTCTCCGGTGCCGGCGACATGCAGCTGGACGTGCTGGTCTCCCGCCTGAAGAGCCGCTTCGGCGTGGAAGCCGAGCTCAGCCCCGCCCGCGTGCCCTACCGCGAGACCATCAAGAAAAAGGTCGAGGCCCACGGCCGGCACAAGAAGCAGACCGGCGGCTCCGGTCAGTTCGGTGACGTGTGGATCCGCTTCGAGCCGCAGTATGAGTCCGATGATATGGTCTTTGCCGAGGAAGTGTTCGGCGGCAGCGTGCCCAAGAACTTCTTCCCCGCCGTGGAAAAGGGCCTGCGGGAAGCCGCCAACAAGGGCGTGCTGGCCGGGTATCCTCTGGTCGGCCTGAAGGCCACCCTGTACGACGGCTCCTATCACCCCGTGGACTCCAACGAAATGGCCTTTAAGACCGCGGCCCAGCTGGCCTATAAGGAAGGCATCGCCAACGCCAGCCCCACCATCCTGGAGCCCATCGGTGCCCTCCAGGTCACCATCCCCGACAGCTACCTGGGCGACGTCATGGGCGACCTGAACAAGCGCCGCGGCCGCGTGATGGGCATGAACCCCACCGACGACGGCAACCAGATCCTGGAGGCCGAGGTCCCCATGGCCGAGATGACCTCTTACGCCATCGACCTGCGCTCTCTGACCCAAAGCCGCGGCTCCTTCACCTTCCACTTCGTCCGCTACGAGGAAGCACCTCCTGCGGCCCAGCAGAAGGCCATTGCCGACGCAAAAGCCATTCAGGAAGAGGGCTGATCCCCTCCCCCGCTTCTTAACGACCTCCAAACGCAGCCAAAGCTGTGCGTGCCGCCCCTCCGGCACGCACAGCTTTTTTCTCTTGTACTTTCGCCGGAAACGGGCTATACTGGGCAACAGAGTACAATGGAAACGGATGTGGCATCTATGCTGAAACAAAAATGGGTCCTGCCTGCGCTGGCGGGACTGATCGTGGTGATGGTCGTGGTCATCTGCCTGCTGGGCCGCCAGGGCAGCGGCGGCGGGGAGGCTGACTTCTTCCAAGAGGAACCCGGCGAGGTCGAGCAGACCACAGCGGGCAACGCCGAGGCGCTGCTGGCAAAGCTCTCCACCGAGCAGAAGGTCGGCCAGCTCTTCCTCATCCTGCCGGACGCGCTGGCGGAGGAGCCGGCCGCAGCCGGCACCACGACCCTGAGCGCCAAGGAGCTGAAGGCCCTGGAGACCTACCCCGTGGGCGGCTTCGTCCTCACCGAGTCGAACATCCAGGACAAAGACCAGCTGGACAAGCTCTTGGGGCGCCTGAAAAAAACGTCCTCCGTCACGCCCCTCTTCGCCCTGCAAGAAGAGGGCGGCATGGGGGCGACCATTGCCGGGAAGGAAGCCTTTGGCCTGGCCAAAACCGAGACCCCCGCCGCCCTCGGCTCCACCGGGGACGGGGCCAAGGTCAAGGACGCCGCCGCCACCATCGGCAAGGCCCTGGCAGACCTGGGTTTCCAGATGAACTTAGCCCCCACCTGCGACGTGGGCAGCGCCCTCTCCTTTAGTGAAACCCCGGAGCAGGCGGCCATGTGCACCAGCGCCGCCGTGGAGGGCTTTCACGAGGGCGGGGTCGCCTGCGTGCTGAAGCACTATCCCGGCCAGGGCGGGACCAACGCCAGCGAAGGGGCCGCCCTGACGGAGACCTGGGAGACGATGCGGACGACGTCGCTCTACCCCTTCCAGGCGGGCATGGCGGCCGGGGCGGACGCCATCATGATCTCCCACGTCACCACCCCCAACGCCAGCAGCGATGGCCTGCCCGCCTCCTTGTCCCAGGAGATGATCACGAGCAAGCTGCGGGGCGAGCTGCGCTTCTCCAGGCTCATTATGACGGCCCCCCTGTCTGACCCCGCCATTGCCCGGAATTACGACAGCGGAGACGCCGCCCTGCGGGCCTTCCAAGCCGGGGCCGACATCCTGCTCCAGCCGGAGGATCTGTCCGCCGCCTACACCGCCGTCCTCTCCGCCGTGAAGGACGGTACCATCTCCCAGCAGCGGTTGGACGAGAGCGTGCTGCGGGTATTACAATTAAAAGAGCGCTATGGTTTGATTTGATCCGCCGAGCGTGAAAAGACCAGCGAGTGAACTTCACCCGCTGGTCTTTTCGTTGTTTCGCTGTATATTTCTTTACGCCGTCGGGTCCTGGCAGACGCCCAGGAAGAGCCGCTCCCCCTCCGGCCCGGTGATGGCATAGAGGAACGGACGGTCCAGGATCATATCCGCCTGGTCCAGGTCTTCGATCGGAGCCGCCCCTGCATTCATCTCGACCTCCGTGTAGGCTGCGGCGACCACACCTTTTTCGTCGATGGCAACACGGCTCTCCTGGGTGACGCTGCTGATCCAGATGGGGGTCGCAGCCTCATTCGACAGGCCGGAAAAGTCTGCCCCTTTGGTAAAGGCTTGCTCGATCCCCAGGGCTTGGAGCGATGCTTCCAGCGACCGCTTGCTGCTCTGGTCGAACTTGGGGATCTTCCAGGTCACCGTGCCGGAGCGCTCTTCCCCGCCGGAAAGGGCCTCCTGCAACGTCTCCGGGGAAGCAAGCAATTCTTCCACAGAGGTTCCCACATCAGGTAAAATAAAGCTCATAGAGCCTGCATTTTTCAAACCTAAGTCAGCGCGGGTAAAGTTCTTGCCCCGGAAAAAGCCACGGCCCTGATCCTCCCGGTTCATAAAGTCGCAGGTCACTTGGCTGCCGTCGGCCTTGGTGAAGGTGTCGGACTGGGTGTTCTTGCTTTGGAAGCGGTCATACCACTCGTCTTTGAAATAGACCGTGTTCAGCAGGGAGAGAACCTGCTGGTCGGTGGGCTGGAAGGTGGGGGTGAGCAGGCCCCCAGTCTGCTGGGCGACCCACTGGGCCATGGCCTGGGGGGCTTCGTCGGTGGTGAAATCGACCTGGTAGACCTCGGCATAAAAATTCTGGGCTGCCTGGGTCACGAAGGACTGTTTCCAGTCCACCCGCTGGTCCATCCAGAGGGAGTTTGCCAGGCGCAGGGTCCCGACCTCGTTGTCCCGGCTGAGCAGGCGGTAGAGCTTGGCGCACTGGTCGGAGAGCTGGGCCGGGTCAGAGATGCCCAGCAGGTCCAGCATCTGTGTCTGCGTCTCCCCCGCCGCGCCGGTGGCGGCTAGGGCCAGGGCATAGTAGAGGGACAGGGGCGAGTAGCTCCCGTCCGCATCCTCCCCCAAGACCTGGGCGGCGGTGGTGTAGGCAAAATGGTCCAGTGCCGTAAAGGTACTTTCCGAGACGGGGTTCTCCTGCCTGATTTGCTGGATCAGCTCCCAGTCTTCGTAGCTTCCTGTCTTTGGTTGCTGGATCGCTTCCAAGGCAGTCGCCGCCGTAGGCTGCGTACCACATCCCGCCAAACAAGCCGCACCACATACGGCAGAGAGCGCCAAGGCCGCAAATCGTTTGAAATGGTTTCGCTTCATAAAAAGTTCCTCCTTACTCTGTGGGGAGGGTCACTTCCCCCGTCGCGCAGTTCAGGTAGTAGCTCTGTCCAGAAGTTTCCAGTTTCCACATGGGGGTGAGGACGCCCCGGTCCCCCTCGCCGGCATAGCGGTAGCCCGTCTCAATGGACTGGATCGTGGCGGAAGAAACGCCCAGGTCAGAAAGGCCCACGGCAAGCTCCATGAGGAGCGTCACGGCGCTCCGGGCGGTCTCCACCTCGCAGTTTTCCGGCAGGCCCCCCTCCGGGAGGGGATCTCCCCCCATGTTGCTGCTCTCCTCCTCCAAAACGACCGCCCGCCAGTCCTCGTCCCAGGGAATGTGCGTTTCGGAGACAGCGATGCCGTGGTCAGTCAGGTAGGTCATGATCTGCTGCCGGGTCAAGTCCTCATAGTCTTTGCTCTGCTTGGCCTGGAGCAGCACGTAGCCCAGCAGGACAACATTCAGGGCGGCCAGGAGGAAGATCACCGCCAGCTTTAGCCTTGTGCGTTCCATGCTCTGCCTCCCCTCATGTCCGCTCCCGCACCGTCCACTGGGTGGTGAGCATATCCGTGCTGCCGTCGTCCAGGTAAGACAGCTGTAGATCCTTCCCCTGTTGGCCCATGGCGGAGAGCGCCGCCGCAGCCTGGCGCACGGGCAGGGCCTGGCTGGTCTGCTCCGTCTTTGTGTACGTCCGCAGGCAGATGACGAAGCTGGAAAGATTCGTCCCCTCAAAAACAAACTTCGCCAGCCAGCCCTCGTCCCACAGCTGGACCTGGGACCCGCCCAGCAGGCAGGCATAGTTCAGGACCACGCTGCCATCCTCCTGGGTCTCCACCGCCTGGCAGACGAGGCGCCCCTCCCCCAGCCGGGGCTGGGCCACGGTGTTCAGGATGCGCTCGGCCTGGAGCTGGAGGTCTTTCTCCCGTGCGGAAAGGGCCTGGAACCGGGCCGGGCCGCTCTCGGCGGCGTGAAAGGTCAGCTTGCCGCTTTTCTGGATCCGCAGGGTGTCGGAGCCTTCCTGGACCACCAGGCCGTCCGTGGCCTGGTAGACGGCGGCGGCGCGGAGGTTAAAGTCCAGGCCCTCCAGCAGCTCGTTCCGGGTCTCGCTGTCCCAGGCGGCCAGGGGGTTCGTCACGGTGTACACCGGGCAGACCGGGGCCTTCGGCAGGACCAGGGTATTGGGGTCCAGGCTCTCTGCCAGGGCTACGTTCTCAAAGGCCAGCTGGCCCCCGCTGGGCGTCAGGCCCTCCTGGGCCTCCGGCAGGGTCAGGTCGCTTTCCCGGATCTGGCCCCGGTAATAGGTCCCCGTCTTTTCGTTGTAATAGCGGATGGTATCCACCCGGCCGTTCCGGCCGGAGAGCAGGAAGCGGCGGGCGGAGCCCTCCCCCTCGCTGTCCTGGCCGGTGAAGGCCACGTCATAGAGAAAATCGTAGAAGATCCACTGGTTCCCCTGGGTGACGGCGTCCTGCCAATCCTCCTCAGTGGTGGTCTTCACGCCCTCCACATGGTCGATGGCGGTGGTGAGCAGGGTGGACAGGCCATTGTTGTACAGGCCGTCTACCGTGTCCTGGTCGTACTGCACGCCGTAGCGGCCGGACGAGGTCTGGATGAGCAGGGCCACCGGGGCCTGCCGGGAAAGGGCGGTGTCCTGCACGCCGGTGAAGCTGGCTTCCACGGGCGTCCCTGCGCTTCCTCCGGTGAGGTTGCGGAACATGCCCGTCTGGTTGATGAGGACCAGAGCCGTGCAGACCAGGACGGCGATGAGAAGATTTTGCAGGCGGTCGATGCGCTTCCGGTGTTCCCTCATGCCTTCGGTCCCTCCCGCTTGAGCTCCATGCGGAGGGTCGTGCCGGGGCCGGGACGATCCACCAGCAGGAGCTTGCCCTCATGCTGCCGGATGATCTCCTTGGCGATGGACAGGCCCAGGCCCGTGCCGCCGGACTCCCGGGAGCGGGCCTTGTCCACCCGGTAAAAGCGCTCGAAGATGCGCTCGCGGTCCTCCGTGGGAATGCCGATGCCGTTGTCCGTGACCTCCAGCCACACCCGGTCCAGGTCGAACCCGGCGGACATGACGATGCGCCCGCCGTCGGGGGTGTATTTGATGGCGTTGGAGAGGATGTTCATAATGACCTGCAAGACCCGCTCGCGGTCGGCGCGGACCGTCGGCAGGACCTGCTCCCCCTCCAGGATCAGGGTGTGCTCGTGGCGCTGGGCCTCGATGCGGATGGCTTGGTAGCTGTCCTCCAGCACGTCAGCAAAGGGGAAGGTCGTGAGATTGAGCTGGCTGTACCCCGAATCGAACCGGGACAGGGTCAGCAGATCATCGACGATGTGTGTCATGCGGTCGCTCTCGTTGAGGATCACGTTCAGGAACTTGACGGACGTCTTGGCCGGCAGGCCCGGCGTTTCTACCAGGGTCTCGGCATAGCTGCTGATGTTGGTGATGGGAGTCTTCAGCTCGTGAGAGACGTTGGCTACAAACTCTTTCCGCAGCGTCTCGTTCTTCACCTGCTGGGTAACGTCGTGGACCACGACCAGGACACCCACCTGCTTTTCCTGGTCAAAGGGGGCCATTAAGAAGAGCAGGATGCGCTCCCCCCGGACCATTTCGTTTTCCAGGCAGTCCTGGTCCAGGGTCAGGATCTTCTCCAGGGGTGCAATGTCCTCAAAGAGATCCTGATAGGTGACGCTGCCCCCCACGGGGATGGCCATGTCCAGCATCTCCTCGGCGGCGGGGTTGGAGTGGATGACTGCGCCGTTCCGGTCGAAGGCCACCACGCCGTCGGTCATGTGCAGGAAGAGGGTGCTGAGCTTGGTCCGCTCGCTCTCCACCTCCCGCAGGGTGCGCTGAAGCTGGCTGGCCATGGCGTTGAAGGACGTGGTGAGCACGCCGATCTCATCGTGGGATTCCGAGTGGATCTCCCGGCTGAAGTCCCCGTCGGCCACGCGCTTGACGCCCCGCGTCAGGGCGCGGATGGGGTTGACCATGGCCCGCGAGAGCAGGAAGGACAGCAGCACCGAGATGATCAGGCCAAAGGCCAGGGCCTCGATGATGAGCTGAAAGAGCTGGCTGTTCAATTCCCGGACGGAGGCCCGCTGGTCCAGAATGTAAATAATGTAGTCGCTGTCTCCCCGCGTGATGGGCAGGGCCAGGTCCATGTAGTTGGCGGTGAAGTCGCTCTCGGTCCCCTCCCGCTTCTCGTTCAGGGCGATGAGCAGGTTGGGGGTGACCTCGTCCAGGGTCTGGCCCGCCTCGTCATCGGAGGAAGTGAGGATGGACCCGTCGCCGCCGTCCAGGATGTAATAGTTGCGGTTTTTGCCGTCCACGCCCAGGGGGCCCATCTTGGCCACGAGGATCTGATCAATGGCCTGTACGCCGTCGGTCTCCCCTTCGCCGGGCGTCACCAGATCCCGGACGAACTCGGTGTCCTTGCTGAAGACCTCGACCATCTGGTTGTAAAATTCATTCAAATAGAAGCGGTTCACGGAGTTGATGAGAAACGCTCCGGCAATGGTCATCAAGCAGACCACTTGCAGGATCATGATCAACACCAGCTTGGTGTGCAGGCTTCGCAGCACGGTCCTCCCCCTCTCTGCCCCTCCGGGCGGGTCCTGCGGATGGCGTTATGCATCCTTCTGGAAAAAGTAGCCCGCGCCCCGGCGGGTGATGATGTATCTGGGCTGGGCGGGGTCGTCCTCGACTTTTTCCCGCAGGCGCCGGATGGCCACGTCCACCCCGCGCACGTCGCCCACATAGCCCTCGTAGTTCCACACCCGTTCCATCAGCTCCTGGCGGGAAAAGACCTTCCCGGCGTGGACCGCCAGATAGGACAGCAGCTCAAACTCTCTCGGTGTAAGCTCCAGGTCCTCGCCGTCTTTGGTGACGCTGCTCTTCTCCCGGTCGATGCTCAGCCGGCCGAAGGTCAGCGCCTCCCCCTTGGGTTCCGGCTGGGCCTGGCTGACCATGGCCACCCGGCGGATGTTGGCCTTGACCCTGGCCATGAGCTCCCGGATGGAGAAGGGTTTTGTGATGTAGTCATCGGCCCCCAGGTCCAGGCCCAGGATCTTGTCCTTCTCCTCCTCGCGGGCCGTGATGATGAGGACGGGGGTGCTCCGCCCCTTGTCCCGCAGGAGCTTGCAGACCTCAAAGCCGTTCATCTCCGGCAGCATCAGGTCCAGCAGGATCAGGTCCGGGTTTTCGTCCAGGGCCAGCCGCAGGCCGGTCACGCCGTCAAAGGCCTCTAGCGTGGCGTAGCCCTCCTTCTGTAAATTAAAGCGGAGGATGTCCACGATGTTTTTTTCGTCCTCTACGATGAGGACCGTCTGTTGTTTTTCCATTGCGCCGCCTCCTGTTGTTTGCTCTAGGCTTCTCCGCTTAGTTCCCCAGCAGGAAAGAGGCTTTCAGCAGCCCGGCCAGGGTCTTGCCGTCTACGATCTCGCCCCGGCGGGCCATGTCCATCAGCTCCGGGTAGGGGATCCAGACCGTCTCCACAAACTCCCCGTCATCCGGCTGGGTGGGACCCTGCTTCAGGTCCTTGGCAAAATAGAGGTAGATGCGCTCGGCCAAAATGCCAGGGGAGGAATAGCTCACGCCCATGGATTCAAACACACCGGGGATCAGCCCCGTCTCCTCCCGCAGCTCCCGCAGGCCGCTGTCTCTGGGGTCCTCGCCCTTTTCCAGCTTTCCGGCGGGCAGCTCCAGCACGATCTCCCCCATGGGGTAGCGGTACTGCCGGACCAAGGCCACCCGGTCCTGGTCATCCATGGCGAAGATGGCCACGCCGCCGGGGTGCTCCACCACTTCCCGGTTGGTCAGGCGGCCGTCCGGCAGCTTGGCCTTGTCCCGGCGCACATTCACAATGATCCCTTGGTATACGGTCTCCTGGGAGACCATCTCTTCTTTCAGTTCCATCTGTCGATCCCTCGATTTCTTATGGATTTTCCCCCACAGTATAGCACAGTTCCGCCCTGCTGCCAACTTTTTTCGCTGGGAACCATTCCCTTTGCCCTTGGCGCTGAATGAGGCTATAATAGGGCATGATTTTTCCCCAGGAGGTTTCCCATGACCGTTTCCACCCCCTGCGGCGGCACGATGCTCTGCCTTTCCCGGCAGGCGCTGCCCGCTGCCCCTCTCACAGACGAGACCCTGCTCCCCCTCATCCGCCAGGCCCTGGCCCGGCAGGGCCTGGCCATGCCGCTCCAGCCGGAGCTGGAGGTCTTCCCCAGCCGGGAACAGGTGTTGGTTTTTGTCCGTCCCCGTCCGCTTCCGGCAGAACCGGAACAAAAGCCTACATATAAACTATGTTAAATCGCAGGCGCTCCCGCGCTGAAATTTGCATTTTTTCCGCCATTGCTCCCTCAGAGCGGAGATTTTTCCCAATTTTTGTGGTGATGAATGGGAAAAAGTTCACCGAAATATCACATTTTGTTCAAATTTATCTTTCATTTTTTCCCACTTAATGCTATAATGCAAGTAATTATGAGATGGTGGTGGCCTAACACCACCGGGCGAAGCCTGTCTATCTCGCCGCCTTGCACATTTGCCCGGCATTTTCGGACAAGCTAGCAGGGAGGGGTCCCCTCTCGCTTTCCGGCGGCGCGGTTTGCCCTGTCTCGTGAGATATGAACCAGAAATGATTCCTCATGATAGAACCAATATAAAAGAAGGTGCCGTTTTGACAAAGTATGTGATCCACGGCGGAAAGCCTCTCCACGGTGAGGTGGAGATCAGCGGTGCGAAGAACGCCGCTGTGGCCATTCTTCCCGCCGCGCTTCTGGTGGATGGAGTCTGCCGGATTGAAAATGTACCCGACATCAGCGACGTAACCATGATCCTTGGGATCATGAAGGACCTGGGCGCCAACGTGCGCACCATCAACCCCACCACTGTGGAGCTGGACTGCTCCAAGGTATACAAGCAGAACGTTCCCTATGAGCTGGCCCGCCAGATCCGTGCGTCCTACTATCTCATCGGCGCACTGCTGGGCCGCTTTGGCCGGGCGGAGGTCCCCCCTCCCGGCGGCTGTGACCTGGGCGTGCGTCCCATCGACCAGCATCTCAAGGGCTTCTCCGCCATGGGCGCGGAGATCCAGGTGGAGAACGGATTCATCCACGCCGCCTCCCCCACCGGCCGCCTGCACGGAGCGCAGGTCTACCTGGACGTGGTCTCCGTGGGTGCGACCATGAACATCCTCATCGCCGCGGCCCTGGCCGACGGCCTGACCATCATCGAAAACGCCGCCAAGGAGCCTCACATCGTGGACCTGGCCAACTTCCTCAACTCCATGGGCGCGGACATCATGGGCGCGGGGACGGACGTCATCAAGGTCCGGGGCGTGGAAAAGCTCAAGGGCGGATGTTACTCCATCATCCCCGACCAGATCGAGGCGGGCACCTACATGACCGCCGTTGCCGCCGCCGGGGGCGAGGTCCGCATCAACAACGTCATCCCCAAGCATCTCGACTGCATCACCGCCAAGCTCGTGGAGATGGGCGTGGACATCAAAGAGGAGGGCGACGCCCTCATCGTCCGCCGGGAGGGCAAGCTCACCAGCACCAACGTGAAGACCATGCCTTACCCCGGCTTCCCCACGGACATGCAGCCCCAGATCGCGGCGGTCCTGTGCCTGGCCGAGGGGACCAGCATCCTCAACGAGGGCGTTTGGGACAACCGCTATCGCTATGCCGACGAGTTCCGCCGCATGGGCGCCAACATTCAGGTCAACGGCAAGGTCGCCGTGATCGAGGGTGTCCGGGCCTTGACCGGTGCCCCGGTGTGCGCCTGCGACCTGCGGGCCGGCGCTGCCATGATCGTGGCAGGCCTCGCCGCCAACGGCGTGACCGAGATCGACCAGGTCTATCACATCGAGCGCGGTTATGAAGGCATCGTCCAAAAACTCAGCAAGCTGGGCGCAGACATCCACGAGGAAGTCATTCCTGAGGAGGATTGGCGCAGCAGCAACGGCGTGGGCTGATTCCAAAAAGCCCCCGCTTCCCTTGTCCGGCCCCTGGGCCGGCGCTCCCTAAGGCTGATTGCCTGTGGACGGTGGGCCTGCCTGCCGTCCACTTTTTCTTCTTTCCCATCCTTTGATTTTCTGAGACAGGAGGCCCCTATGGTCAATATCCAGCTGCTCTGCGTGGGCAAACTAAAGGAAAAGCACTTTGCAGCCGCCTGCGCGGAATACGTCAAGCGGCTGGGGGCCTTTTGTAAGCTCACGGTCACGGAGCTGCCGGAGGACCGCCTGCCGGACAACCCCTCCCAGGCCCAGATCGACGCCGCCTTGGAAAAAGAGGCCGCGGCCATTCTGGCCAAGATCCCCAAGGGGTCTAAGATCGTCGCCCTGTGCGTGGAGGGGAAATTGCTCTCCAGCCCGGACCTGGCCCAGGAGCTGGCCAAGTGGACGGTGGACGGGGCCTCTCACTTTACGTTTCTCATCGGCGGGTCCTTTGGCCTGCACCCCTCGGTGAAGGAGAAGGCGCAGTTACGGCTCTCCATGTCCCCCATGACCTTCCCCCACCACTTGGCGCGGGTGATGGTCCTGGAGCAAATTTACCGGGCCTTTCAGATCAACGCTGGGACCCGCTACCACAAATAAACCCGTCACCCCAAACCGGTGACGCGCAACGCGAAAGGAGTTCGTGTGATGTCCTACCAAGCACAATATGAACGCTGGCTGCACAGCCCCGCCCTCTCCCAGCCGGAGAAGGACGAGCTGGCCGCCCTTTCCCACAACGCAGGCGAGATCGAAGACCGCTTCTTCTCCCTGCTCCAGTTCGGCACCGCCGGGCTGCGGGGCGTGATGGGCGTCGGCCTGCGCCGGATGAACGTCCACGTCATCCGCCACGCCACCCAGGCCTTTGCCAACGTCATCTTGGCCGAGGGCAAAGCATTTGCTGCCCAAGGCGTTGCCATCTGCTACGACTGCCGGGTCCACTCCCAGGAGTTCGCCCGTGCCGCCGCCGAAGTGATGGCGGGCAACGGCATCCCTGTGCGCCTGTTCGAGGCCATGCGCCCCACCCCGGAGCTGTCCTTCGCTGTGCGGGAGTACGGCTGTGCCGCGGGCCTGAACGTCACCGCCAGCCACAATCCCCCGGAGTACAACGGCTATAAAGTCTACTGGTCCGACGGGGCCCAGCTGCCCCCCCAGCACGCCGCCGCCATCGCCGCCCAGATGGAACAGCTGGACGTATTTGACGACATCCAGTCCCTGGCCTATGAGACGGCGCTGAACAAGGGCCTCATCACCCTGATGGGCAAGGAGACCGACGACAAGTTCCTCGCCCACGTCCTGGCGCAGATCAACGACAAGGCCTCTGTCGCCAAGGTGGCGGATACCTTCACCATGGTCTACACCCCCTTCCACGGCACCGGGTACCAGCAGATCCCCTATGTGCTGGGTGAGCTGGGCATCCGGCACCTGCATTGCGTCCCGGAGCAGATGGTCATCGACGGGACCTTCCCCACCGTCAAGTCCCCCAACCCGGAGACGCCGGAGAGCTTCGCCCTGGCGCTGGACCTGGCGAAAAAAGTCAACGCCGACCTCATCCTCGGCTCTGACCCCGACGCCGACCGCGTGGCCATCCAGGTCAAGGACAAGAACGGCCAATACGTCCAGATTTCCGGCAACCAGACGGGCGTGCTGCTGCTGGACTATCTGATCGGCGCCAAAAAGCGGGCCGGGACCCTGCCCGCCGACGCTGTGGCCCTCAAGTCTCTGGTGACAACGGACATGGCCCGCGTGGTCGCTGAGGCCAACGGGGTCAAGTCCTACAACACCTTCACCGGCTTCAAGTTCATGGCCGAGAAGAAGAACCAGCTGGAAGCCGCCGGTCAGGGTCACGTCATTTTCTCCTACGAGGAATCCATCGGGTATATGATCGGCGATTATGTCCGGGATAAGGACGCCGTCACCGCCTCCCTGCTGCTGACGGAAATGACCGCCTGGTACGCCGCCCAGGGCATGACCCTGCTGGACGCCCTGGACGCCCTCTACGCCAAGTACGGCTACTACGGCGAAAAGACCCTGAACCTGGTCATGCCCGGTCTGGAAGGCATGGCGCTCATGGCCAACCTCATGGCCAAGCTCCGCCAGACTCCCCCCGCCGAGATCGCCGGGACCACGGTCCTGCGCCAGAAGGACTATCAGGACGGCACCGAGCGCGACACCGCCTCCGGCGCTGTCTCTCCCATGGCGCTGGTCGGCTCCAACGTCCTGGCCTACGACCTGGCCGACGAGACCACCATCGTCGTCCGTCCCTCCGGCACGGAGCCGAAGATCAAGGTCTACGTCCTCGCCAAGGGCAAGGACAGCACCGACAGCCAGGAGAAGGTGGCAAAGTACGCCGCCTGGGCGGAGACGCTGAAAGAGCTGGCGAAATAATCATATCCTAACGATCTGCACCGCCTCACCGCGTTTTGACCAACGCAGTGGGGCGGTGCTTGCATACTTCTCTCCGCATCTCCATACACTCAAAGGACTTCAGTTTCACTGGGAGGTCCTGCTATGAAAAAACTCTGTGCCCTCGCTCTCTGCCTGGCCCTGTGCGTGGGCCTCCTTCCCTCCGCTGCGTGGGCGGCGGGGCCGGAGGTCAAGGCCAAGGCGGTGCTGCTGATGGAAAAATCCACGGGAGACATTCTGTATGAAGAACACGGCGAAGAGCCGCTGGAGCTGGCCAGCGTGACGAAAGTCATGACCATGCTGCTCATCATGGAGGCCCTGGAGGACGGAACGCTGACCCCCGACACGATGGTGGCTGTCTCCGCCAACGCCGCCGGGATGGGCGGGTCCCAGGTCTACATGAAGGAAGGCGAAACGTTCTCCGTCCACGATATGCTCAAGGCCATCGCCGTGGCCTCCGGCAACGACGCCTGCGTGGCCATGGCCGAGCATCTGGCGGGCAGCGAAGCCGCCTTTGTGGAGCGAATGAACGCCCGCGCCGCCGAGCTGGGCATGGAAAACACCGTTTTCTGCAACTGCACCGGCCTGCCCGCCGAGGGGCACCACTCCACCGCCCACGACATCGCCCTCATGTCTCGTGAGCTGATTTTGAAGCACCCGGACATCCGCACCTACACCACCATCTGGATGGATACCCTGCGGGACGGGAGCTTCCAGCTGGCCAACACCAACAAGCTCATCCGCTTTTACGACGGGGCCACGGGCCTCAAGACCGGCTCCACTGACGGCGCTCTCTACTGCATCTCCGCCACGGCAGAGAAGGACGGCATGGAGCTGATCGCCGTGGTCCTCGGCTCCCCCACCTCCGCCGACCGCTTCGAGGCCGCCAAAGCCCTGCTCAACTACGGCTTCGCCGGGTACAGCCTGGTGACCGCCGCCCCCTCTGAACCCCTCTCCCCCATCCCCGTGACCCTGGGCGTGGCCGAGAGCGTCCAACCCGTCCTCTCCGAACCCGCCCAGCTCCTCCTGCCCAAAGCAGACGCCGGAAAGCTCACCACCACCGTCTCCCTCCCGGACACCCTGCAAGCCCCCGTCGAAGCAGGCCAGCAGCTCGGAACGCTCACCGTCCTGGTGAACAACGAACCCTTCCAAACCCTCCCCCTGACCGCGCAAGAACCCGTCCCCCGCCTGACCCTCTGGCAGGTCTTCCAGGGAATGGTGGGGATGTTGTGTGGAAAATAACATTTTCTTGACCCTTTCCTCTATCGCACGGTATACTACATAAGAGCAGATAGAAAGCGAGGCGAATCGCTCATGACAAAACTGGAAGAACTGATGAAGCGCCCGTATAAACTAGAATTGATCGAAGACCCGGACGAAGGCGGGTTTGTCGCATCCTACCCTGAGCTGAGGGGATGTATCACTTGCGCAGAAACAGCAAAGGAAGCGGTGGAGGCTGCCAAAGACGCAAAACGCGCTTGGCTGGAAGCCGCCCTATCAAATGACTTTCCCATCCCACCAACCTCTTCCTAAAAAATGTAGTGGCCGCAGACCCCTGCGGCCAGCTCGTTGCATAATCGAACCACTGATATAGAACACCACCCACGCCCTCATGATTCGGCGTGGGTGGTTCGTTTTATCCTCATTCATCAAAATAGAAGGGAACCTTTTCTTCGATCACTTGAATCAGCTCATGAGGTTTTATATCTAACGCGAACGCTATCTTAAAGACCGTGTCTATCGTTGGGCTTCTCAGCCCTCTTTCTATTTTACTATAATGCGTTCTGTCTAACGTCGCAAGTCCGCTCAACTGTTCCTGTGTCAGTCCTTTGCTCTCTCTCAGATTTCGTATCTCCATGCCAACTTTATTCGGGTCCAACATGATTATCCCTCCCATAGGCTACATGGTAGCAACGGAACAATCAGTTTATGAGGTCACTTGACCTCAAAGACTTTCTGTGTTATACTCTCCATACTGGAAAAAGCTTTATCCACGAACAGAATAAATATGGAGGGACTTGTATGAGAAAATTATTGTCCATGATTATCGTCCTAACGATGATCCTTTCTCTCACCGCTTGTTCAGGAGGGGAAGACAACAGCAGTACCAACACAGAAGAACCCAAACAAGAAACCTCAACCACTCAGACGACCGCCTCTCCTCAGAAGGAAGATGAGGAAACAAAGCCCTATATTTGGGAACGCTCAGAATCTGATATTCTAAAACGCCTAGAATATATGCTAAGCTGTCAAGCTCTATTCGGTGGAGATTTTTCTGTTAAATCTCTTTCTAGCACTGAACAAGGTGGCTCATATCAAATTATGAAAAATGATGTCGAAACAAAGTGCGGCATCATGTTCACAAACTACACTTCTGAAGGAATAAAGAAAACCAACATTTCGCTAGTCATCGCGGATTATAATGATAATGACAGTATGCAGGCCTATGTTTTGTGTGCATCTATCATCATGTATGAAGGCGACGTTGACGGAAATTATGATACATTCAAAGCTGCCAAAGATGCTTTTGTCGAATTTGGCAGCAACATAGAAACAAATCCAAAGAAAGAAGTAATCAGTAACACTGAGTACACCCTTTCTATCTACGACTCTGTCACAATGCTCACAGTAAATGATCCTGATGATCCTGCTCCTTTAGAAAAATATACCTCAACCCAGGAAGATACAGACAGTGCTAATACTTCTCAGAGTTCTACGGAAAGTTCTGCAAATACTCAGGGAAAGCAGCCTACATCAACCTCAATTACAGAAGGTATGTACTTAGTCGGTTCTGATATTCAAGCCGGGACCTATAAGTTAACTGCTAACTCAGAGTCAAGCGGATACTATGCTCGCTATTCTGATGCAAGCGGCGAAAGCTCTTCTATTATCTCCAATGATAATTTTAACAATACTTCCTACGTCACTGTAAATGATGGAGAATACTTAAAGCTCACCCGCTGCACAGGTGTTCTTCAATAATATGTTCTAAACTCTTAGCAGGTGTGTACATGTGATTGTACGCACCTGCGTTCTTTCTATTCCTCTTTTGCCCCCTCCCTTGACTTTTTCCCCCTGAGTCATTACAATAAGACACGATTTTTGCGTGAAAAGAGGGCGTTTATGGATATGATCTATTTTGACCACGCGGCCACCACACGGGTCCTGCCTGAGGCGGCGCAGGCGGCGATGGAGGCCATGACGGTAGCGTATGGCAACCCCTCCTCCCTGTATGCCCTGGGGACCCAGGCGGCCAAGGCGGTGGCAGAGCACCGGGCGACGGTGGCGCAGGCGCTGGGCTGCCGGCCGGAGGAGCTGTATTTTACCTCCTGCGGGACCGAGGGCGACAACTGGGCGGTGCAGCTGGCGGTCCATCTGGGGCGGCACAAGGGGAAGCACATCATCACCACCGCCGTGGAGCACTCCGCCGTGCTGGAGCCGTGCAAGGCGCTGGAGATGCAGGGGTATGAGGTGACCTATCTGCACCCGGACGCCACGGGGCATATCCGCATCGAAGCCCTGGAAGAGGCCCTGCGGCCGGACACGGTGCTGGTGTCCATGCTGCTGGTGAACAACGAGACGGGGGCCATCCAGCCCGTGGCCGAGGCCGCGCAGGTACTCAAGCGGCACAAGTCCAACGCCCTGCTGCACACCGACGCCGTGCAGGGGTTTTTGAAACTTCCCTTTACGCCCAAAGGCTTGGGGGCCGACCTTGTGACCATCAGCGGGCATAAGATCGGGGCGATGAAAGGCTCCGGGGCCTTGTTTATCCGAAGCGGCCTGCGGGCCATCCCCCTCCTGCGGGGTGGCGGGCAGGAAAAGGGCCTGCGCTCCGGCACGGAAGCCACGCCCCAGATCGCGGCCCTGGCTGCCGCCGCCAAGCTGGGCAAGGACGCACTGGACGAGCACATTGCCTATCTCAACGACTTGAAGGCCTATGCGTTGGCGCAGTTCCAGGCCCTCGTGCCGGGGCTGGTGGTGGTGTCCGCCGGGGATGCGCCCCACATCTGCGCCATCTCCCTGCCGGGGTACCCCAGCCAGGTGGTGGTGCGGTATCTCAGCGACCAGGGCTTCTGCCTCTCCGCCGGGTCGGCCTGTCACCGGGGCAAGGCCAGCCATGTGTACGCCGCAATGAACCTCTCCAAGCCCGTGCGGGACGGGATGCTGCGGGTGTCCTTCGGCCCCAGCAACACGAAGGAAGAGGTGGACCAACTGGCGCAGGCATTGCTGGGCGTCACCAAGACCTTGGTCGCCGCCGGGCGCTGACGGAGGGCTTTTGTATGAAGGGAAAATTACTGCTGTTCGGCTTTGAGGACCTGTTCTCTGCCCCAGCCATCATCGCCGCCGTGGAACCGCTGGGCCTGGAGGTCGTGCGCGTGCCGCGGGAGGACTATGGCTGGAAGCTGGAAGAGCTGGCCGGTCTGACCCCCCGCAAGGCCAAGGGCACACCCTATGCGGGTGGTCCTCTGGGAGACAAGATGATCGTCCTCTGCGGCCTGGGAAACCAGCTCGACGAGCTGCTCCCCGTCCTGCGGCAGGCGGGCGCAGGACCCGGCTGTCTCAAAGCCGTGCTGACCGCCCACAACAAAAAGTGGACGGCCCCCGCCCTGCTGACCCAGCTTCGAAAAGAGCAGGCCATGATGCAGAAAAAGATCTGACGAATGGACCAAAAGGACCGGGATGTGCTGTCCCGGTCCTTTTTTGCCGAACCCTGGAAAAAAGGCTTGCATTCTACGGCAAGCTACGGTAGAATAGGGAACAATGCGGAAAGGAGGGATCGACATGCTGGGGATGGAGAAACGCTTTGGCATGGGTCCTTTGTTTCCTTCGCTATCGGCTGTTCTGCCGGTATTTTTTTTGCGGTTTTCCCGGTGACGAGAGAGACGCCGGAAAACCAAGCGCATCCAAAAGAGAGGAGAAAACCATGAACGCAAAAACATCCACCATCGGCTCGGCGCCCATCAAGGACGCCAGGGTCCTGGGAAAGCCCAAAATGCTCATCCTGGGCTTGCAGCACATGTTCGCCATGTTTGGCGCCACGGTGCTGGTCCCCATCCTGGTGCAGAGCTACGGCCTGCCCCTGAACACACAGACCACCCTCTTCTTCGCCGGGTTCGGCACCCTGTTCTTCCACTTCTGCACGAAGCTGAAGGTCCCCGCCTTCTTAGGCTCGTCCTTCGCCTTTCTCGGCGGCTTCTCGGCCATGGCAGAATTAAGCTCCGGCATGTACGCCACGATGGAGCCTTCTGAAAAATTGCAGTATGCCTGCGGCGGCATCGTCATCGCCGGCCTGCTGTATGTGATCCTCGCCGCCATCATCAAGGCCGTGGGCGTGCACCGCGTGATGCACTTCCTGCCCCCCGTGGTCACCGGCCCCATCATTATCCTCATCGGCCTGAACCTGGCCCCCTCCGCCGTGTCCAACGCCTCCAGCTGCTGGTGGCTGGCGCTGGTTTCCATGGCCATCATCATCGTGGCCAACATCTGGGGCCGCGGCATGATCAAGATCATTCCCATCCTGCTGGGTGTGGTCGGCGGCTATGTGGTCGCCCTGTGCGCCGGGATGGTCGATTTCTCCGGCTTTGCCGGCAGCTCCCTGCTCACCGGCGAGAACGCCGTGCTGGGCCTCCAGCCCTTCCTGAAGAACTTCTCCGGCAGCGTGGCCAAGTTTGACCTGACCGCCATCCTGGTCATGGCCCCCATCGCCGTCGCCTCCATGATGGAGCACATCGGCGACGTGTCCGCCATTTCCGCCACCGTGGGAGAGAACTTCATCGAGGACCCCGGCCTGCACCGCACCCTGATCGGCGACGGCGTCGCCACGGCCCTGGCCGGTCTGTTCGGCGGCCCCGCCAACACCACCTACGGCGAGAACACCGGCGTGCTGGTCCTCTCCCGCGTCCACGACCCCCGCGTGGTCCGGCTGGCGGCCATTTACGCCATCATCCTGTCCTTCTCCCCCGCCTTTGCCCATCTGGTCAACACCATCCCCTCCGCCATCATCGGCGGCGTGAGCTTCATCCTCTACGGCATGATCTCCGCCATCGGCGTGCGGAACGTGGTGGAGAACCACGTGGACTTCACCAACAGCCGCAACCTCATCATCGCTGCGGTCATCCTGGTCTGCGGCCTGGGCTTCACGGACGGCCTGACCTTCCAGATCGGCGCGGCCTCCATCACCCTGACCTCCCTGGCCATCGCCGCCATCGCAGGCATCGTCCTCAACGCCATCCTGCCCGGCAACGACTTCTACCTGGGCAAGTCCGCCAGCGGCGACGACGCCGGTTCCCTGGGCAAGTATTAAGAAATTCCTTCGTTCTGATCGGAAACAGACGAGAAGAAAAGCGCGTGCCGCCGAATTTGCGGTACGCGCTTTTCTGATCTCATGCGTTCCCCTTGGCTCTGCGCTCCACAGGGTCCTCCCGGAAAAAGAGAGTGATACTCCACAGCGCAGCCAGGCAGATGAGGACATACACCACTCGGCTGAGCACACTGGCCGACCCGCCGAACAGGGCGGCCACCAGGTCCAGGCCGAAGATGCCCACGCAGCCCCAGTTCAGGCCACCAAGGATGACCAGGACCAGGGCGATCCTGTCGATCAGCTTCATTACGGAAACCTCCCAGGACCGCAGGTTTGCAGTCCGTTGGATTGAACGGCCCCACAGAAAGCAAAGCCTCCCGTTGGCCTTCGTGGTTAGAATGTCCGTTTTCTGCAAAAGTTATCCCAGGAAATTTCTCCAATTTGCCTATCTTTTCTCTAGGGATTGACAAAGTGGAACAGGCGATGGTGTTTGTTTGATCCGTTTCCTGAGCTCGATCCCTTAGCGCTTGGCGGGGCCGTCTCGATGGTGTTCCTCTTTTTGGGCGTACATGCGTTGGTCTGCCAGGATGCGGACCTCCGTGGCCCGGCTGCTGTCCCTTGGGTAGGCGGCGTAGCCGCAGCTGACGCCCACGTGCAGCACCTGTCCCTCCAGATAAAACGGCTGTGACAGCTCTTGCCGGATCCTGTCTCTCAGCTGCTGACAGTGCGCCTCATCCAGGTCCGCACCGATCAGGAGCGCAAACTCATCCCCGCCGATGCGGAAGGCATGGTCCTTGCTCCGGATGCACCGCTGCAAGCGGGCAGCCACCTCTTTCAGCAGCTTGTCCCCCATGTCATGGCCGTAGGTGTCGTTGATGGGCTTGAAGCGGTCCAGATCCAGGTAGAAGAGCACGAAGGGAAACTTTTTCTTCTCCTTCTCCTGCAAAACGGTGCCAAAATACCGCCCGTTGAACAGGCCCGTCAAACCGTCTGTGTTGGCCATGGTCTCCAGCGCCACCCGTTCTCCAATGTCCTGCGCGATCATCATGACCTTCGTCAGCGCACCCTCTGCGTCCCATTCCATGGGGATCACATGCATGACCTTATAAATATTTTGGTCCTGGTCGCAGTACTCAAACTTCATGCTGTCCTGCTCTGTCTTTAAGACGCTGCGCAGATACTCCGGCGTCAGCAAGCGGCCTGCGTGGACGTCTTCTGCGTTGCCTAAAAGCCGATAGTGTTTGGTGATCCCATCCAACAGGTCCTGGTATCGCCCCGTCTCAGGATAGATCGGTCCATCGAACTGGTTCTCATGGTATTCATAGCGGTCCTTGCTGAGATCGCCCACGGCAAAGCGGTCCACGATCCGGGTCATGCCTTGAAAGAGCTGCTCGGCCAGCTTCTTTTTATCCTCCACCTGCTGCCGCGCCTGCCGCTCTCTGTCCAACCTGGCTCTCATGCTGATGATGAGGATCGTGATCGTTGTCACCAGCAGCATGGAAAAGAGGATCACCAGGACCAGGATCGTCACCCGTTTTACCTTCTCCATGCCGGAATCCACGACCGCGCTGTTGACTGCGCCGACGATCGACCAGTCCTTGATCCCCACCGGTTCATACACCAAATAGTATTTCGACCCCCGGTAGATACACATGGCGCTCCCGCTCTTCGTTTCTGCGATGTCCTGCTGCACTCTGCTCTGATCCTCCTGCGGCATCATTGTCTTCGCCTCCAGGAAACCAAACAAGTCCTCCATGCCCTCGGAAAATTCCGTCTCAGGCTCCAAAGAAAGCAGGATACTCCCATCCACTCTCGTGATATAGCAGTCGCTTTCTCCATCGAAGATCACTTCTCCCAACAGCCGTTCCACGACTTCGTTATCGTAGCTCACCGCAACGCCTGTGTAGGTGACGCCATCCAGCGTGAAGGCCTCGCTGAGCGGAATGGCAAACACGATCTTTCGCTGGTCGCTGGAGGCGATATAGGCAGAGACACATGGTTCCTTCTTCTCATACATTTTCAGAAACGCACTGCGGATGTTGTCTTGCGTCCCCTGGCGGCCAGAGGCCGTCAGGAACTGACAGTCCTCGTTGAACATGTAGAAGTCACTGTATTGCCAGGAATTCTTTCGCTCGACCAGCTCCTGCCAAAGGGCTGCAACGTCTTTCTCCTCCGCGATAGATTGCAGCTCACTGTCCCAGTCGGCCAGCACGTTCCAGTTGCGCTGTGCAAACAACGTGAATGTTTTTGCCACCTGACCATAGGTTTCCAGCAGGTGGTCGGCGCTTTCCTGGTAGATCTCATCCTGAATATAATTCTCATACGCAATGGTAGCGACTGAGATCAGCGCCGCCAGCACCACAGCCAGTGCGAGCAGCTTCTTTGTTTGGAGCATATCGATTCCCCCATGTCTGATTGATTTCCCGGAATTTGCCATACTGCTTCGCTAAAAAATATGGGAAGCCCTGAAACCGCTTGCGGTTTCCAGACTTCCCGTACATTCTTACTCGTCCCTATGTAACATTTTAGAAACAGGCCTGAATTATTTTTGCCGATAGACCGCCTATCATATATAGTATCAAGAAATTCCTACTCTTGTACTTTCTCTTTGATAAGCTTATTGTACCATTGATAGAACGTCTTTTCAAGCTCCTTCTTTCCGTCTCTTGTTCGACATTTTATAAAATCTGTCGGATGATTCCGGGAAATTCGTGCGGATCAGCCGTTCAGAAGAGCGTCCGTATCTGCGCCAGGATCGTATAGAGCTTGGCCTGCTCCCGTTCCGGCAGGGTGGCCAGGATCTGATAGGCTTTCAGGGGATAATTTTCTTCGCTGGGAGCTGCCGGCTGGGGCAGTTCCTCAAACACGGCGGTAATGGGAATCTCCAAGGCCGCGGTAATTTTGCCCAGCGTCTCTACGGTGATGTTCTTCTCCCCCCGCTCCACCTGGCCGATGTAGGTGGGATGCAGGCCCGCGCGGTCGGCCAACGCCTCCTGGCTGTAGCCCTGCTTCTGCCGGTACTGCCGCAGTTTGCGGCCAATGGTCTGTGTGATCATGGTCCATCCCTCCGAGAAAGAGACTATAAGTATTATCTCCTCCCGTAAACAGACTATTGATATTTTCCTTGCTCTGTTCTATACTAAAAATATGAAAATCAGATTTTTAGTGTAAAGGACATCACACCACGACAACACCAAAGAAAGAAACCGTATTCCTCGTCTCCTGTTACGATCTGCAAGCCCACGCCCTGCGGCGGCAGGCCCGGTGTTGGACACACGCTGGGCATCCCGTTGAGCTTCTCTTTTTCAAGCGGCCCGGACGCTGGGAGCCACCTCCCTTTTCGTACCAGGAAGCGGCGCTCTTGGCGCAGGAAATTCGCCGGGTCGCACCCGGATTCATCCTGCTGTCTCCCCCGTCGCAAGCGTTTCTGGAGCCTCTGCGCTGCTTTCTGCAAAAGGAAATGACGGTCCCCCTCTTTTGTTTGGGAGCAAACACCCATCCTCCCCTGCCGCCTGACCCGCCAGGAAGCCCCGATACTGCCCCATGCAACGTCTGTCTCATAGACCATGGAAAACTACATCGTCTTTCCCCGAAAAAATCAGCGCTGCTGTGCCCGTGATGCTTGGGCCAGCAGCGCTGGTTTTTTATCCTGATGTTAGGTTACAGCGTCCAGGTCTTCTGGTCGGTGTGCAGAAGGTGATGGGACAGCTCGGAGAGCGGCTCGCCCAGGAACTCGTTGTAGAGGACCTGGATGGAGGGGTTCTCGTGTGAGAAGCGGATGGTGCTGTTTTTATCCAGCTGGTAGAGGTTCCGGCCGCGCTCGGCGGTGAAGTCCTCCCCGTCGTGGATGGGCTGGCCGCCGCCGCCGGAGCAGCCGCCGGGACAGGCCATGACCTCCACGAAGTCATAGGAGACCTGACGGGCGCGAATGGCGTCCATCAGCTGTCTGGCCCCGGCCAGGCCGGAGACGACCGCCAGGCGCAGGGTGATGTCCCCGATGTGGAAGGTGGACTCCCGCCAGGGCTTCTGGCCGCGGATCTCCCGGAAGGCATCAGCGGGGGGATTTTCCCCGGTGAGCTTCGCGTAGGCGGTCCGCAGGGCAGCCTCCATGACGCCGCCGGTGACGCCGAAGATGACGCCGGCACCGGAGCCGCGGCCCAGGGGGCTGTCGAAGTCCTCTTCGGGCAGGGCGGCCACGTTGATCTGCATGGCCTGGAGCATCCGGTCCAGCTCACGGGTGGTGAGGACCACGTCCACGTCGTGGTCGGTCACGTCGCTGGCCTCCGGCGTGCCGGCCTCGTATTTCTTCGCCACACAGGGCATGACGGAGACACAGAAAATATCTTTGGGTTCCTTTTCCAGAAGCTTGGCGTAGTAGCTCTTGGCGATGGCACCGAACATCTGCTGGGGGCTTTTCGCCGTGGAGAGGTTGCCCGCCAGTTCGGGGTATTCCGTGCGGAGGAAGCGCACCCAGCCGGGGCAGCAGGAGGTGAACATGGGCAGCTTGCTGGTCTCGGAATGGGTGAAGCGCTCGATGAACTCGCTGCTCTCCTCCAGAATGGTGAGGTCGGCAGAGAAGGTGGTGTCGAAAACGTGCTTCACGCCCATGGCGCGAATGGCAGCAGCCAGGCGCTTTTCCGTTGCCTTGTCCTGGCTTAGTCCCAGGCTCTCGCCCCAGGCGGCGCGGACGGCGGGTGCGACCTGGAAGACCACCTCTTTCGTGGGGTCACAGAGGGCCTCGAAGACAAGCTCGGTGTCGTCCCGCTCCCGCAGGGCGCCCACGGGGCAGTGGCTCACGCACTGGCCGCAGAGGGCACAGTTGGCCTCGTTCATGCGCAGGCCGCCCTTGATGCGGACGGTGGTGTGGGCACCGGAGCCGGTGACCTCCCACACGCCCAGGGACTGCACCCGCTCGCAGACGGACACACAGCGCAGACATTTGATGCACTTGGAGCTGTCCCGCAGGATGGGCAGGGTCTTGTCCCAGGGACGCTCGGTGGCCTCGTTGCGGAAGGGCACCTCCTGAATGTTCATGGCCTTGGACAGGGCCTGCAAGGAGCAGTTGCCGCTGCGGACGCAGGTCACGCAGTGGTCCACGTGCTGGGACAGGATCAGCTCCACGTTGGTCTTGCGGGCCAGGCGGACCCGCTGGGTGTTGGTGCGGACCACCATACCGGCCTCCACCTGGGTGTTGCAGGCGGCGGCCAGCTTGTCCACGCCCTCGACCTCCACGGCGCACACGCGGCAGGCGGCGACCTCGTTGATCTCCCGGAGATAGCAGAGGGTGGGGATATGGATGTCCACGGTCTTGGCCGCGTCTAAAATGGTGGTGCCCTCCGGCACGGTCACGGGTCTATTGTCGATCGTCAGCGTTACCATTTTACCAGTCTCCCTCCCTTAAAGCCTGCGTGACCGTAGTGGTCGCAGCGGAGACAGCGGCTGCACTCCTGCGCCATCTCCTGCTCGGACATGCAATTTTCCATCAGCTCAAAGTCGTTTTTCCGCCAGTTGGCCTCGCGCTCGGTGAGGTCGACACGGCCGGTGGCGTTTTTCAGGCGGAAGGGGGCGGCGGGGATCTCCAGGTTGGCGGAAATATCCGTGTGGAAGCCCAGGTACTCGTCGATACTGGCGGCAGCGACCTTGCCGGCCTCCACGGCCAGGATCACGGTGGCGGGGCCGGAGACGCAGTCGCCGCCGGAGAAAACGCCTTCCCAGCCGGGCACGCTGCCGTCGTCGGCGGTGACGATATTATTGCGCTGGGTGGGCACGCCGTCCTCGGCAAAGACGGCGGAATCCACCGCCTGGCCCACGGCCATGAGGACCACGTCGCAGGCGTAGAACTCTTCGGGCACGTCGGCGTTGCGGGGGGCGGGACGGCCGCCCTTGACCTCGCCGATGACCTGGGGCTGGACCACCAGGCCGCGCACGGTCCCGTCTTCGTTCGTCTCGATGCGGACGGGGGCCTTCAGGGGCAGGATCTCGCAGCCCTCGGCCATGGCGCCCTCGATCTCCTCCATCAGGGCGGTCATATCGCTGATGCGGCGGCGATAGACGCAGCGGACGGACTTGGCCCCCAGACGCATGGAGGTGCGGGTGGCGTCCATGGCCACGTTGCCGCCGCCGATGATGACCACGTCCTTGCCGGTGAAGTCCGGCTTTTCCACGCGGATGGTGCTGTCCAGCAGCTCAATGGCAGACAGAACGCCCTTGGCGTCCTCGCCGGGGATGCCGAGGCCCTTGTGCTTGGAGGCACCGATGGCCATGTACACGCTGTCATAGTCCTGGCGCAGCTGCTCCAGGGTGATGTCCGTCCCGATGTCGCAGTCCGTCTGGACCTCTACGCCGGTGGACAGGATGGCGTTGATGTCGCGGTCCAGATACTCCGCCGGCAGACGATAGGCCGGGATGCCGTAGCGCAGCATACCGCCCAGCTTGGGCTTGCGCTCGAAGACCTTGACCCGGTGGCCCATGAGGGAGAGGAAGTAGGCCGCGGTCAGACCGGAGGGGCCGCCGCCGATGACGGCGATCTTCTTGCCCGTCTCCGGGGCGCGGGGGGGCACGGGGACCTCCCCGGCGTTGTCCACGGCGAAGCGCTTGATGCCGCGGATGTTCAGGGGGGAGTCCACGATGGTCCGGCGGCAGTGGCTCTCGCAGGGATGCTCACACACCAGGGCACACACGGAGGGGAAGGGGTTGTCCTTGCGGATCAGGCGAATGGCGTCGGCATAGCGCCCCTCCCCCACCAGGGAGATGTAGCCGGGGGCATCGACGTGGGCGGGGCACAGCTCCACGCAGGGGACGCTCTTGAAGTTGGCGGTACAGCTGCCCTGGGTCACGTGGGCCAGGTAATCGTCCTGGAAGGCCACGTAGCCGTCCAGGACCATCTGGGCCGCCTCGAAGCCGATGGCGCAGTCGGCGCTGTCGACGATGGTGTGGGCCGTGCGGAGGATGGTCTCTAAGTCCTCCTGGCTGCCCTGGCCGTCCAGCAGGCGGTCCAGCAGGTCAGCCAAACGGTCCAACCCGATCCGGCAGGGGACGCACTTGCCGCAGCTCTGGGCAAGACATAGCTTGAGGAACGCACTGGTCAGCTCGACCGGACAGTTTCCGCAGGGGGCTGCGGAGATCCGTCGCTCCATGTCGGCGTAGAGGTCGTCCACCGTGCGCTGGGCGTTTTCCCAGGGGGTGATACGGAGTCTGCTCAAGAGAATGATCTCCTTTCATCTTATCGTTTCGGTAACATCTTTCACAATATATTTGCTCTCTCACTCTCTCATAGCTCTCTATGCTATGAAAAGGGCTATCTCTGACCCAGTGTCAAAAATAGCGGCACAAAAATTCTATCCCATTTTAGTAAGTACGGGTCCTATGATAAGCCGAAACGACAAAAAATGCAACATGTATTTTAAATCTTTCAAATACTGTTGATTTTTCTGTACAAAGGTTTACAAATTGATAGCCAGTCTTTTCCGAAACGGCCGAAAATACGCTGAAATTTACCGAAAAATCAAGGGTTTTCCCATGAAAACAAAAGATTTTGTTCTAGGTCCGGTTTTTCACAGCAACACTTTATCTTCAAAAAGCAGCGCATTTTTTCCTTCTTTCTGATTCAAACCAAATTGATAGGTTGACCAGGAAGAACCGGGCGGAGTATAATAATGTGCTAAATTCTCGTTTTCGTGATTTGACACGACAGACCAAGGAGGACCCTACCCATGCAGGACTATCAGAACGGCACCCAGTGCCTCCACGCCGGGTATGTGCCGGAAAACGGCGAACCCCGCAACATCCCCATTGTGCAAAGCACCACCTTCCGCTATGCCACCAGCGAGGCCATGGGGGCCTTGTTTGACCTGGAGGCAGCCGGTTACTTCTACACCCGCCTGCAAAACCCCACCTCTGACCGGGTGGCCGCAAAGATCTGCGCCCTGGAGGGCGGCACGGCAGCTATGCTGACCTCTTCCGGCCAGGCCGCCAACTTCTTCGCCATCTTCAACATCTGCTCCGCCGGAGACCATGTGGTGGCCTCTGCCACCATCTACGGCGGCACCTTCAACCTCTTCTCCGTGACCATGAAGCGGATGGGCATCGAGTTTACCTTTGTGGACCCCAACTGCTCCGAGGAGGAGCTGAACGCCGCCTTCCGGCCCAACACCAAGGCCGTCTTTGGCGAGACCATCGCCAACCCCGCCCTGATCGTCCTGGACCTGGAGAAGTTCGCCAAGGCCGCCCACAGCCACGGCGTGCCCCTCATCGTGGACAACACCTTCGCCACCCCCATCGGCTGCAAGCCGTTCGAGTGGGGAGCGGACATCGTGACCCACTCCACCACCAAATACATGGACGGCCACGCCAACTGCGTGGGCGGTGCCATTGTGGACAGCGGCAACTTCGACTGGACCAAGTATCCCGACAAGTACCCCGGCCTCTGCACCCCCGACGAGAGCTACCACGGCGTGACCTACACCGAGCGCTTCGGCCTGGGCGGGGCCTTCATCACCAAGGCAACGGTCCAGCTCATGCGGGACTTCGGCGCCACCCCCGCCCCCATGAGCTCCTATCTGCTCAACGTGGGCCTGGAGACCCTGCACCTGCGCATGCCCCAGCACTGCGCCAACGCCCTGACGGTCGCCAAGTACCTGAAGAACCACCCCAAGATCGCCTGGGTCAACTGCCCCAGCCTGGAGGGGGACAAGTATTACGAGCTGGCCCAGAAGTACATGCCCAACGGCACCTGCGGCGTGGTGACCTTCGGCGTCCAGGGCGGGCGCAAGGCCGCCGAGACCTTCATGGCCGGGCTGAAGCTGGCCTCCATCGCCACCCACGTGGCTGACGCCAAGACCTGCGTGCTCCACCCCGCTTCCTCCACCCACCGGCAGATGTCCGACGCGGAGCTGATGGCCGCCGGGGTCTCCCCCGACCTCATCCGCCTGTCCGTGGGCATCGAGGACGTGAAGGACATCCTGGCCGACCTGGAGCAGGCGCTGGAACAGGTGTAATTTCCCCCGTATCCCCCAAGCAAGAGAGGAGCGCGTTTCCCATGTCCTCAAAAAAAGGGCTTCTGTTGGTTTTCTGCGCCGCCCTGCTGTTCAGCATCGGCGGGCTGTGCGTCAAGATGATCCCATGGGACCCCTTGTCCATCAATTCCTTCCGCAGCATCATTTCCGTATGTATCCTGCTGCTGTTTGCCAAGCTCACCCACCACAAACCGAAGTTTACCAAGGGGGTGCTCATCGGGGCCATCGCCATGTGCGGCACGACCTCGCTGTACACCGCCGCCAACAAGCTCACCACGGCGTCCAACACCATCTTATTGCAGTTCACCGCCCCGCTTTTCGTGATCCTCATCCTCTGCCTGTTTTTCCATGAGAAGCCGAAACGGCTGGACATCATCGCCTGTCTCTGCATTTTCTGCGGCATCCTGTGTTTCTTCCTGGATAGCCTGGGCAGCGGACATCTCATCGGGGATATTCTGGCCGTGCTGGCTGGGGTGTGCTACGCCGGGGTCTTTCTGCTGAACAAGTTCCCCGGCGGCGACCCGCTGTGGGCAACCATCCTTGGGCAGTGTCTGGGGGCCGTCATTGGCCTTCCCTCCCTGGTGCGGGAGCCGCAGCTTGGGGACCACACAGCGCTGCTCTTCGCCGTGATCCTGGGCGTGTTTCAGCTGGGGCTGGCCTATGTGTGCCTGACCACTGGCATCCAGTACACCCAGCCGGTGTCGGCCTCGCTGGTCACGGGCATCGAACCCATTTTGAACCCCGTCCTCGTCGCCCTGGTGCTGGGGGAGCGGCTGACGCCTCTGGCCTTTGTGGGCGGGGCCATTGTCTTTCTCAGCGTGATGGTCTATAATGTACTGACCGTCAAAGCAGAGTCCGCCGCGGTTTCATCCGGGTCGGCCTGACTCTATGCCCAGACCCCAATCAGAGGAGATCACTATGCTCGACATCATTTACCAGGACGAGTCCATCGTCGTCTGCGTCAAGCCCTTCCGGGTCCTCTCCACGGACGAGCCGGGCGGGATGCCCGACCGCATCCGGGAGGCCATCGGCCAGCCCCAGGCCAAGGTCCGCACCGTCCACCGGCTGGACCAGGTGGTGGGCGGCCTGATGGTCTACGGCCTCACCGGCCCCGCCGCCTCAGAGCTGTCCCGGCAGATCCGGGAGGATACGTTTCTGAAAGAATATCAGGCCGTCGTCCACTGGCGGCCCCAGTATGACGAGGGGACGTTCATCGACCTGCTGGGCCGCAGCGAGAAGACCCGCAAGACCTACGTCGCCAAATACCCCGGCAAGGGCATCCAGCAGGCCGTCCTGCACTACAAGCTGCTGGACAACAAGAACGGCTTCTCTCTGGTCGAGATTCGCCTGGAGACCGGGCGCACCCATCAGATTCGCGCCCAGTTCTCTTCCCGCAACATGCCCCTGGCGGGCGACCGGAAGTACAGCAAGTACCCCGACCCCAAAGAGTGGCAGATCGCCCTCTGGTCCAGCCACCTGGCCTTTGCCCACCCGGACACCGGCGAGGCGATGGATTTCCGGCTGGACCCACCGGAGACCGAGCCTTGGACCTGGTTCCAAAACAACGAGTAATTTCATGCGCTAACGGCGCAAAAAGACACGCACGGCTTTCTCGGCTGTGCGTGTCTTTTGTTGTTTGTGCCGTTAGGACGCTTCGGCCAGCACCCAGGCATCTTCCGCCGTCAGGCGCTGGTGGTCGCGGTAGGCCAGCATTTCGCCGTCTACGGTGATCATCACGGTCTCGACCCCCTCTAGCTGGGTCAGGGTGAGGACGACGCTGTAATCCGCCAAGGTCAGGTCGATGCCGGAGAGGGTGCCATAGCCGCTGGTGAAATCTACGGTGAGCAAGCCGTTGTACAGCGTCCACTTCCGCAGGGTCACGCCCTCCGGGATGGCGCTGGTCAGGTCCTCCCGCTGGGGGCGGGAGAGGAGCAGATCCACCAGCCCCTCCACAGAGGGACGGCCGGACGGCAGCGGGTGTTTCTCCGGGACCAAGGCGCTGGCGGCTCCGGCGGACTGCTCCACATAGTAAACATCATAGCCCTGGGCCTCTGCCCGGCGCATACAGCCGGAGAGGAGCGTGCCCAACAGGGCCAGGAGGAGCAGACAAAGCCATCCTTTTCTCATGTCGTCTCCCCCTCTCCCGTCCAAGCCGGCAGGATGACGGTAAAGATCGTCCCGGCAGGCTGTCCGGCCTGGACGGTGATCTCGCCCCCGTGCCGCTTCACGGCGTCCCGGACGATGGACAGGCCCAGGCCCGTCCCCCCGGCGGCGCGGGAGCGGGCCTTGTCCACGCGGTAAAACCGCTCGAAGATCCGGGGCATATCCGCCTCCGGGATGCCCACGCCGGTGTCGGTCACGGACAGCGTTACCTTGTCCCCCACCCGGCGGGTGGTCACGTCTACCTGGCCGTGCAGGACGTTGTACTTGATGGCGTTTTCCATCAGGTTTTTCAGGATCTGCCCGGCGTCCTTGTCGTTGCAGCGGACCAGGCAGCCCTCCCCCAGGGTCAAGGTCATGGTGACCTGGGCCGACTCGGCCAGGGGGGCCAGCATCCGGCCGATCTGTTCGGCCTGCTCGTTCAGGTCGATGGCCCGGCGGTCCAGGTCCCGGCCCTGGTCCAGGCGGTCCAGTTCTAAGAGCTCCTGGCTGATGTGGATGAGGCGGTCGGCGGCATCGCTGATGTCGGCCACAAATTCCCGCGTCGTCTCCCGGTCGATGGACGCATCCTGTAAGATCGAGTCTGTCATGAGGCGGATGGACGCCAGGGGCGTTTTCAGCTCGTGGGAGGCATCGGAGACGAAGCGGCGGCGCTCCTCTTCGTTCACTTGCAGGCGGCCGGTGAGCTGGTTGAATTCCTCCGCCAGCTGGGCCAGCTCATCGTGGCCGGACATGGAGATGCGGTGGGTGTACTCCCCTTCCCGCACGGTCCGGATGCCGCCCAAGAGCGTCCGCACCCGGCGGGAGAGGAACGTCGAAAAGGCCCCGAACAGGGCCAGCACCGCCAGGCAGACCACCACGGAGATGAGCCGCAGGTTCCGCTGCAATTCCCCCAGCAAGGCCCCCTGGTCCCCGTCGGTCTCATAGAGGCAGACGGCCCCGACAACCCGGTTCCGGTTCATCACCGGCCAGGCCCCCCGGCTGGAAAAGAGGCCGTCCTGATAGGCGCTGGAAAAGGCGTCGTTCCCCCGCAGGGCGGCGACGACCTCCCCGGTGAGGGCGTATTTGCCCGCCACGCCGTTTTCCTGGCTGTCATACAGGACCAGACCGGCCTCGTCGGTGATCAAAATGCGCTGGACGTTCAGATCTTCCACCTGGCTCAGGGACTGCTCCACCCCGGCGGGGGTGAGCTGGTCCGCGGTGGTGAGGGCGTTGGTGATGACCACAGCCTGGTTGGCCAGGGCCGTCTGCTGGGAGCGGAACATGAGGTTTTGGCTCATGAGCAGCGGATAGGTGTTCATCAGGATCAGCAGAGCAGCGATGAGGGCCGAGTAGCCCAGGGCCAGGCGCATTTGCAGCGAATGGAGGACGGGGATCTTCGGCTCCACCTGCTCCTTCCACCAGGCCCGCCAGAGATGTGCTTTATTGTCCATGGAAGTAATACCCGACCCCCCACTTGGTACACAGCAGAGTGGGGCTGGCCGGATCGTCCTCCACCTTTTCCCGCAGGCGGCGGACGTGGACGTCCACCGTGCGGTATTCCCCGGTGTACTCGTAGCCCCAGACCTGGTTCAGGAGCTGCTCCCGGCTGTACACCCGGTTGGGGTGCTTCATCAGAAGCTCCAGGAGGTCAAATTCGCGGGCGGTCAGCTCCACGGGCTGGTCGTTTTTCCAGGCAGCGCGGGCGTCCGGGTCGATGGTGAGGCCCCCGCTGGTGAGGCGCTTGTCCTGCTCCTGCTGGCGCTTCGTGGCGGCGGAGCGGCGGAGCAGGGCCTTGACCCTGGCCTTGACCTCTAAAATGTTAAAGGGCTTTGTGATGTAATCGTCTGCCCCGTACTCAAAGCCCAGGAGCTTGTCCGTGTCTTGGCTCCGGGCGGTGAGCATGATGATGGGGACGGAGGAAAAGGACCGGATCTCCATGCAGGCCTCCAAGCCGTCCAGCTCCGGCATCATCAGGTCCAGGATAATGAGGTCGTAGTCGTTGGCCCTGGCCAGGTCCACGGCCTGACGGCCGTTATAGCCCACGTCGACGGTGTAGCCCTCGTTTTCCAGGTTAAAACGGATGCCCTTGACCATGACTTTTTCGTCGTCGACGACCAATATCTTCGCCATTGCGTCCTCTCCTTTCCAGGTTACGGTGTGACGGTCACATAGGGGCTGATGCGGGCCAGGATGCCCTCACCGATGCCCCGGACCTCTAAGAGCTGGTCCACGCTTTGAAAGCCGCCCAGCTCGGTGCGTTTGTCTAAGATTGCCTGCCCCTTTTTCTCCCCGATCCCCGGCAGGCGGGTCAGGTCAGAGAGCGTGGCCGTGTTCAGGTCGATGCGCTCCCCCTCCAACAGGCCGGGGGCCTCCGGGGTCTGCTCCGCCTGCTGCTCGGCGGCGGTAGGCTCGCCGGTGCCGGTAAAAGTCACCGCGCCCGGCGGGGGGCCGAAGTGAAACCAGAGGAGGGTCCCGGCGGCAAAACAGGCGGTCAAAAGCAAGGTAACCCATTCCAGGCGCGAAATTTTCGCAAATTTTCCGGTCATTGTCTCCCCTCCCCCATTGCGTCTTTCGACGCACTTTGTTATTATAGTCTATGTATCTGTTTTTTGAAACCCTCTGCTCGGCTGCAAACCGGCCGGGATGCAGAATACAAGACTATTATAACACGGGATGTGGTTCTTTCCTATGAAAAAAACGCTGATTCGCGCCCTTTCTTTTTGCATGATCCTGGCGTTGCTCACGGGCCTCATGGCCCCCTTTGCCAGCGCCATTGACTATGAGGGCGTCGAGCCGATCACCCTCGAAGCCGCCGCCGGCCTGCTCATCGACCTGGACACCGACCAGGTCCTCTACGAGCAGAACGCCGATGGGCAGCGCTACCCCGCCAGCATCACCAAGATCATGACGGCCCTGCTCACCCTGGAGGCCGTGGGGCGCGGGGAGCTGGACCTGTCGACCGTGGTGACGGTGGACGCCGCCGCCCTGAAGGACCTGACCTCCGATTCCTCCACGGCGAACCTGAAGGCCGGGGAAGAGATCACCGTCCACGACTTGCTCTACTGCCTGATGCTGGCCTCCGCCAACGAGGCGGCCAATATCCTGGCCATGACCGTCTGTGGGGACATCCCGACCTTTGTCGAGCGGATGAACCAGCGGGCCCAGGAGCTGGGCATGACCGGCACTCACTTTATGAACCCCCACGGCCTGCACAACAGCGAGCATTACTCCACGGCCTGGGACATCTATCGCATGGCCAAGGAGGCCATGACCCACGCGGCCTTCCGGGAGATCGTCTCCACGGCCCGCTATGTCGTGCCCGCCACAAATATGTCTGGTGAACGCGTGCTGCTGAACACCAACGCCCTGCTCACCTCCGCCAAGTTCCCCGGCTATACCTTCAGCGGGACCATCGGCATCAAGACCGGCAGCACCGGCGAGGCCGGCTACTGTCTCGTCGCCGCCGCCAAGAAGAAGGGGCACACCCTCGTCTCCGTGGTCCTGGGCGCCGACAACCCCACCGGGGCCAACGGCAAGGTCCAGCGCAAGCAGTTTGCCGAGAGCAAGCGCCTCATGACCTGGGGCTTTGAGAGCTTTTCTCCCGCCACCCTGCTGGACGCGGAGAGCTACCTGAAAGAGATCCCCGTGCGCTTCTCCACAGAGAGCACCCATGTGCTGGTGCAGCCCACCCAGTCCGTCACGGCCATGGTCCCCGGCGAGTATGACGCCTCCCGCCTGGAGCTGCGGGTGAAGCTCAAGGAGGACACCGCCACCGCCCCCATCGAAGAGGGGGATGTCTTGGGGACGATCACCGTGATCTACGGCGGGGAGGATTACGGGACGGTCGACCTGGCCGCGGTGAACAGCGTGTCCTTCTCTCCGTTCCTGGCCTTTGTCTCCAGCGTGAACACCGTGCTGAAGAATATCTATGTCCGCCTGCTCATTCTGATCGCCCTGGTGATGGTCGCCATCGGCTTCGTGCGCCGCTACCGCCAGCGCACCAAAGAGGAGCGCCACCAGAAGCGCAAGGAGAAGCAGGAGGCAAAGATCGCCTTCCGCCAGCGGGAGGCCGAAGCCCGTCAGAAAGACGAGGAGCTGGCCAAGCAGGAGCGGGCCGAGCGCGAGCGCCTACGGAAGGAGGACCTGCTCCGCCGACAGCAGGAGCACCAGGAGCGCCAGGCCAAGCGGGAGCAGGAGCTGCTGGAACGCCAGGCCCGCCACGAAGAGGAGCGGAAGATCCGCGAACAGGAGCGCCAGGTCCGGGAGGAGCAGCGCCGCAAGGAGCAGGAGCAGCGAGCCAAGGAGCGCCTCCAGCGCCAGCAGGAGCGCGACGAGCGCAACCGCCAGCGGGAGGCCCAGCGCCAGAAAGAAGCCGCCGAGCGCCGCCAGCGCCAGGAGCAGGAGCGCCGCCAACAGGAGCGCGAAGCCCAGCGCCGCCGGGAGGAACAGGAACGCCGCCGCCAGCAGCAGGCGGCCAGGGAGGCCCGCCAGCGCGAGGAACGCCGCCGCCGGGAGCAGGCCGACCGGGAACGCCGCCGCTGGGAGGAATGGGAGCGCCGCAACCGGACCCAGCAGCGCTCCGGCTCGTCCGGCCAGCGCTCCGGCAGCGGACCGCAGAGACGGTCCTCCTATGACCGCTATCCCGACGACTATCGCAGAAACGACCATTCCGGCCGCTCGGACCGGGGACGGTAAGGAAATCCTTTTTGTGGTACCTTTTTACCGATACGCCTTCTATCTGCGGCGTGGCCCTCATCCGACCCGGCTCTAGCCGGGCCACCTTCCCCCTTGGGGAAGGCTCTGTTGACGCAATACAACTTTACAGGGTAGTACCACCCCAAAAAGCCTTCCCCTGGGGGGAAGGTGGCTGCGAAGCAGACGAATGAGGGCAACCTGCCGCAACAGAGCCGCAGTGTACTAAGGTACCCACCCATAGTCCCACCCATCCAATTCCAAAGGAGGTCATCCCATGGACGAAAACATCCGTAAACTGCAAGACTGGATCGATGAGAGCCAGAACATCGTGTTCTTCGGCGGGGCCGGTGTTTCCACCGAGTCCGGCATCCCGGATTTCCGCAGCACCGACGGGCTGTATCACCAGCAGTACGACTACCCCCCGGAGACGATCTTGAGCCACACGTTTTTTGAGAAAAACCCCGCCGAGTTCTACCGCTTCTACCGGGACAAGATGATCGTCCAGGGGGCCAAGCCCAACGCCGCGCACTTGAAGTTGGCCGAGCTGGAGCGGGCCGGCAAGCTCAAGGCCGTGGTCACCCAGAACATCGACGGCCTGCATCAGGCCGCCGGGAGCAAGGTCGTCTACGAGCTGCACGGCTCCACCCTGCGCAACTACTGCACCCGCTGCCGGAAGAAGTATCCCCTCTCCTTCATCGCCGAGTCCACCGGCGTCCCCCACTGCACAGAACCCAACTGCGGCGGCATCGTCCGCCCGGACGTGGTACTGTATGAAGAGGGGCTGGACCAGGACGTGATCGAGGGGGCCGTGGCCGCCATCCGGCGGGCGGATATGCTCATCATCGGCGGGACCTCGCTGGTGGTCTACCCGGCAGCCGGCCTCATCAACTACTACGCCGGGAAGAAGCTGGTGCTCATCAACAAATCCCCCACCGGCATGGACTACCGGGCGGACCTGGCCATCAGCGCCCCGATCGGAGAGGTCTTCTCCCAGATCACCGTGAAATGATCAAACGGATGGAAAGGAGGTGTCCAGGGCTTGGACATTGAGCTGAATATCCTGAAAAATTGGATCGAGGGCAGCGACAACATCGTTTTCATCACCGGCAAGGATTTCTCGGCGGAGGCCGGGTTTCCCGACTACCGGGCGATGGACGAGGACTTTTTGGACAAGTACAAGTATCCCCCGGACGACATTCTCTGCCTGACCTTTTTACAGCGCTGCCCCATGTTTTTCTATCGCTACTACCGGGACAAGATCTTAGCCCCCGTCCTGAACGCCCAGCCCAGCCCGGCCCACGAGGCTCTGGCAAAGCTGGAGGAATCCGGCAAGCTCAAGGCCATCCTGACCGTAAACATCGACGGCATCCACCAGGAGGCCGGGAGCAAGGAGGTCGTGGAGCTGCACGGCTCCGTGATGCGGAGCTGGTGCGCGAAATGCGAAAAGTTTTTGGACTTTTTCTACATCGTGGACAGTCCCACCGTCATCCCCTACTGCAACGTGGACATGTGCGGCGACTACGTCCGCCCGGCCATCGTACTAAAAGAGGAGCCTTATGACCTGGACCTGCTACAAAAAGCGATGGACTACGCGAAGGCGGCGGACGTGCTGCTCATCGACGGCTCGGCCCTGGCGGAGTTCCCCGTCCCCAACCTGATGAAGGCCTACCAGGGGCACAAGCTGGTGCTGTTCAACACCGCCCCCCTGGTCTTTGACGCCAGGGCGGGGCTGGTCGTGCGGGGACACACCTACACCGACGTCTTCCAGCAGCTCCAGCTGGACCTATGAGCAAATCCTCAAATCATCCAACAACCAAATAACCCAATGCCCACATGACCCTATAAGGAGGGATCCCCTTGGAATACAGAATGGAACACGACACCATGGGCCAGGTAGCCGTCCCCGCAGACAAGCTGTGGGGGGCGCAGACCCAGCGGAGCTTTGAGAACTTCCCCATCGGGGAGGAGAAGATGCCCGCCGACCTCATCACCGCCTTCGGCGTGCTCAAGGAGGCCTGCGCCGCCGCCAACCACAAGCTGGGCAAGCTGGATGACACGCGCTATGCCCTCATCCAGTCCGCCTGCCAGGCCATCCGGGCCGGGGAGCTGGCGGACCACTTCCCCTTGGCCGTGTGGCAGACCGGCAGCGGCACCCAGACCAACATGAACTGCAACGAGGTCATCGCCCGCTACGGCAACAACAAGGCCGGGGAAGCCCTACTGCACCCCAACGACCACGTGAACATGTCCCAAAGCTCCAACGACACCTTCCCCACCGCCCTGCACATCGCGGCGGTGACGGCGCTGTATGAGCGGCTCTTCCCCGCCATCGAGGCCATGCTCGTCTGCCTGGAGCGGCTGGAGCAGGAGAACGCCGGCATCGTCAAGACCGGCCGGACCCATTTGCAGGACGCCGTGCCCATCACCTTCGGGCAGGAGATCAGCGGTTGGCGCTCCATGGTCGAGCACGGGCGGGACATGATCCGCGCCTCCCTGGACGGCCTGTATGAGCTGGCCCTGGGCGGCACCGCCGTGGGCACCGGGCTGAACGCCCCCGCCGGGTTTGGCGAGGCCGCCGCCGAAGCCGCCGCAGAACTCACCGGCCTGCCCTTCCGCACGGCCCCCAACAAGTTCCACGCGCTGACCGCCAAGGACGCCCTCACCTTCTCCCACGGGGCCTTGAAGGCCCTGGCGGCGAACCTCATGAAGATCGCCAACGACGTGCGCTGGCTGGCCTCCGGCCCCCGGTGCGGGCTGGGTGAAATTTTCATCCCGGAAAACGAACCCGGCTCCTCCATCATGCCCGGCAAAGTGAACCCCACCCAGTGCGAGGCGCTGACCATGGTGGCCGTCCAGGTCATGGGCAACGACACCGTGATGGGCATCGCCGCCTCCCAGGGCAACTTTGAGCTGAACGTCTACATGCCCGTCATGGCCTACAACTATTTGCAGTCCGTGCGCCTGCTGGCCGACGGCATCACGTCCTTCACCCAGCGGTGCCTCAAGGGCCTCACGGCCAACCGGGAGAAGATGGCAGACAATCTCCACCGCTCCCTCATGACCGTCACCGCCCTGACCCCCATCGTGGGCTATGAGAACGGGGCCAAGATCGCCAAAAAGGCCCACAAGGAAAACATCTCCCTCAAGGAGGCCGCCGTCGCCCTGGGGCTGTTCACCCCGGAGGACTTTGACGCGGCCTTCCACCCCGAAGAAATGGCATAACGAAACCACCCCCTCCGCACTCTATCATAGAAAGGACCCTGATCCCCATGGACATCAGCGCAGAATCTTTGGCCTTACATTACAAGCTCAAGGGCAAGCTGGAGGTCATCTCCCGCTATCCCATCCAGACCCAGAAGGACCTCTCCCTGGCCTACACCCCCGGCGTGGCCGCCCCCTGCCTGGAGATCCAAAAAGACCCCGCCAAGTCCTTCCAGCTCACCCGGCGGCAGAACATGGTCGCCGTCATCACCGACGGCTCCGCCGTGCTGGGCCTGGGCAACATCGGCCCCGTGGCCGGGATGCCCGTCATGGAGGGCAAGTGCGTCCTCTTCAAGGAATTTGCAGGCGTCGACGCCTTCCCCCTGTGCGTGGACACCCAGGACGTGGACGAGATGGTCAAGACCATCGCCCTCATCTCCAAGAGCTTCGGCGGCATCAACCTGGAGGACATCTCCGCCCCCCGATGCTTCGAGGTGGAGCGGCGGCTGAAGGAAGTCTGTGACATCCCCGTCTTCCACGATGACCAGCACGGCACCGCCGTGGTCATCACCGCCGCCCTGACCAACGCTCTGAAAGTGGTGGGCAAGAAGAAGGAGGACGTGAAGATCGTCTTCAACGGCATCGGGGCCGCGGGCGGTGCCTCCGCCAAGCTGCTGCTGGACCAGGGCTTTTCCAACATGCTCCTCTGCGACAAGGACGGCATCCTCTGCGAGGGCGACGCCGGTCTGCCCCCCCATCACGCCGCCCTGGCCGCCCGGACCAACCGGGAACACCGGCACGGCACCCTGGCCGACGCCTTGGTCGGGGCCGATGTGTTCATCGGCGTCTCCCGCCCCGGCCTGGTGACGGGCGAGATGGTCGAGCGCATGGCCAAGGACCCCATCCTGCTGGCCATGGCCAACCCCGTGCCGGAGATCATGCCTGACGTGGCCCTGGCGCACGGGGCCGCTGTGGTGGGCACGGGCCGGTCCGACTTCCCCAACCAGATCAACAACGTGCTGGTCTTCCCCGGCCTGTTCAAGGGTGCCCTCTCCTGCGGGGCCGTGCAGATCACCGAGGAGATGAAGTACGCCGCCGCCAAGGCCCTGGCTGACATGATCCCCGAAGGCGAGCTCTCTCCCACGAACATCCTCCCCTCCCCCCTGAACCGGGCCGCGGCGGACGCCGTGGCGAATGCCGTGGCCGCAGAAGCCCGGCGGTCGGGACACGCACGCTTTTAAGCATTTGTAATTTTTCTTTAAGACGCAACACAGCCCGGACATTCAAGTGTCCGGGCTGTTCGCTCCGCAGGACGCACAATACAGGGTTTACCCTGTATAGAAGTGCGCCATTCCGCTGGAATGGATTTTTACTTTGAGATTAGTTCTCGTAGCGAGTCCAATCGGGATCCTGCTTCATGCTGATCCAGGTCTCGTAGTTACCGGCCTTGTGCTTGTAGTTGTGGGAGTTAGTTGCCTCCTGCACCGCCAGATAGAACCAGTCGCCGGGGTTGCAGTCGGGCCAGACGTTCATGTCGGGCAGCAGGTCGCTTGCATCCTCCGGGATACGGTTCAGCACACGGTTGATCATGGTCATGGCCTGGGCACGGGTGATGCAGTCATTGGGACGGAAGGTGCCGTCCTCAAAGCCCTTGATCCAGCCCAGCTCCGCGGCCCGCTGGATGTACTTCTCCGCCCAGTGGCCCTTGATGTCGGTGAAGGTCTGGGGGCCGCTGCTGGTTCCGGTATCGAACCGGGCGCAGATCGTTGCAAACTCGGCGCGGGTAATGGGGGACTGGGGGGCAAAAGTTGTGGTGCTGCGTCCCTGCACGTAACCCAGCCCCGTCATGGTAGAGATGGCGGTATTGGCCCAGTAGCTGTCCGGCACATCGGTATAGGTGTTACTGGTAAGAAGATTGCCGTCCCGGACGCTGTCTTTCAGCAGACGGAAGAAAATCGTTGCAACTTCGGCGCGGCTGATGTTCGCGTTCGGGCGGACAGCGCCATCGGAGTAACCGACTACATAGGCGTAGTGGTCATCGCCGTTCAGCACATTGGGCGTAGAGCTGCGGCAGTTGCGGACGGTTTCGGCATTTCTGATGGCTGCGCTCCGGCTTGTGGAGAAATCGTTTTTCGTGATCTTATGCTCCGTGGTATCCAGTACGTAGCCCTCGGGGGCGGTGACCTCGACATAGTACCAGTCGCCGCCATTGCCGGTAATGCTGTCTACGCTGAACAGAGCAATGCCGCTTTCAGAGCCGTTCCGGGAGGTCTTAGCCGTTGTCCTGTTGACCGTTTTGCCATCGCTGCTGTACTGGTACAGTGCAAAAGTAGCGCCGTTCAATGCATGGCTGTCCTGGACGTCGATCTTTTCGATGGCGAAATAGTAGGAATCCCGGTCATCACGGCCGCTGCTGTTTTTGCTCCACTGTGCGTAGAGGATGATATTTCCAGTCACATTGATGCTATCTCCAGCCTTACAGCTCGTGCCTTTTCCATCTGCCTGCGTGTTCCAGCCGGTGAAAGTATATCCGCTGCGGGTAAAGCCGTTTGTGAGAACTGTAGCTGCGGCCCCGTAAGCATAGGGACTATTTTGGTCGGTCATTGTGCCGGAGCCACCGTTTGCGTCATAGGTCACGGTGTAGGTTGGTGCAAGCATTTTTGTCCGGCAGACATTGGCGGGGATCACAACAGGGAGCGAACCGATCGCACCCTTGATATGGCCCGTGGTATTCAGGTATTTACCGGCGTCGAAATACTTTGCCGCCAGTACGCCCGTACCAGTCAGGGTCATTTTGACCGACGTTTTTCCTCCGATTGCGGTTTTCCAGTCAGCCACCGGTTTGCAGACAACCGTGATTGTGTGGCCGTCGGGGCTGACTGTGATATTGCTCTTGTCCACCTCAAGGATGCCGTCGCCATTAAAGTTGTAAAGGAAGTTTCCGTTATCATCCTTTTTCGCAGTCAGGCGGCTGTCCAGCTCCACCACAAAGGTCATCGGCACGCCGCTTGAGGCTGTCTTCAGCATACTGAGCAGGTTGTCCGACATGGTGTAGGTCGCGGTGTAGGGGACCTCATAAGCGCCGCTGGACAGGTCCACGGTTTCTTGTAATTCCGGCTTCGTTGAGGTGATGACCACCGTGCCGAAGTCAGTGGTAGGCTGAGCCAGCGCCACCGCGCAGCCGTTCGCATAGCCGTTGGGAAGTGTCAGACGGATGCCGTCGTCAGTGATTTCTGTGCTGTATACTCTGACCTCCGCGCCGGACGCCGGTTTACCGTCCTCACCGGTCTCCTGTACCAGCGCATAGACCGGAAGTGCGTTGTTGAAGTTCAGACCGCCCACTGTCAGCTCGGCCCCACCGTTCCGCTGCGCCCAGAAGGTGGCGAGAGGAGCGTTCCAGCCGTTCGCGGTAGCCTTGCCGGATAAGGCGGTTACGCTGGCCGGGCTGGCGTTGCCAAGTTTGATGTCCAGACTGTCGTCAGCGGGGGTGACGGTTTTAGAGTTAATCTGGAAATAGACATTCTGATTGTCAAGTTCTGTGTTCTGTGAGATATACAAATAATGATTGCTGCTGCCGTTGCCATTGTCGCTTATTGTAATATCATTTTCGGTTCCGGTGGAAGGCTCTTTAACATTGGTGGCGTTCATTGTGTTATCACGGATTGTGCCGCCCTGAAGTTCAACTTTGGAATTATTCTTATATTGATAAATTCCGCCGCCGACAGTCTGACTGACATTGCCGGATATTTCGCCGCCGTACATCGTGAACGATGTATTACTGCTGATCATAATACCGCCGCCGGTATTCACTGCGGTATTCCCCTTAACTTCAGCACCTTCGTACATATTTATGACCACTTCACCATGACCCGGGGTCGCAACGCCGCCGCCTCGGCTGCTTGCGTCGTTATTGTTGATTTTACCATATATATCAACAATTGCATCTCGCTGAATATAGAGGGTTCCATAGAAGACGCTGTTATGATGAATATTGCCGTCAGCGCCAATCAACAGTGTGCCGTACTTGAACTGTATTGGAGTTTTATTGTTTTTAATGCCGGATATTTCACCGTGAATTGTAACTGTATTGCGATTTGTACCATAATCATCTTTGTTAACAGGACTCAAATTGGGATCTTCGTTCGTTTTGATGCCAGCTGCATTGGAATTGCCGAGGAAGGAGCCGGTGGCCATTTCAAAAACTGCTTTATCAACGAAGACCAACACGCCCTCTGTACAATCGGAAATTTTCCCGTTTAAGGTTGCCTTCGCACTGCCGCGCAGGTGAATGGCCGTACCGTCCTTGCCCTGCCACATAGCGGGATTGCCGGTGATGCCGCTGATCGTGCCGCCGACGCTTACGCTGCCGCCGTCCGCGTAGACCGCGCGGCCATTAATATTTCTGATCTTGGCGCCGTTCTCCATTTCAAGGCTGCCGCCTTGCAGCCAGACCGCGCCGGCGGGGCCGACGGAGCGAGTTTCTGTGCCTTTGCTGCGGGTATAGCCCGAGAGCGTATCCTCGATTTTGCTGCCGGATTTCATGACCAGTTTGGCACTTTCCGTCACCCGTACGGCGGACATACCGCCGAAATTGCGGAGAATGGCACCCTCGCCCAAAGTGATGGTGCAGGACACCGTGGCGTTAGAGGCAATCATAGCGTCCTGGACGATAGTTGTGTTATCAATCTGATCTGTCCCGCTTCCGCTTGAGGCCTGGGCAAAGATGGAGCCCTCATGCAGGCCCTTGTCATCCAGAATAATGTGATGAAGGGTCAGGCCGCATCTTTCAGCCTCTCCCTTGGTCTGCACCTCAATGAGGGCGGGGTTATACCAGCTACGGGGGTCGTTCTGCGTGTCAAACTCCGTCCCCCGGAAGATGGTGACAGGATCATTGGGATCAAGGCTGGTGATCGTCAGGTCTTTATCGTAGTACCGTGCGCACTTAGTCATAGTCAAGTCACTCACGACATAGATCGTCGCGCCATTACCAGCGGCATCCACCGCTTTCTCCAATGTAGCGTAGGGATTATCTGTAGAACCGGTACCGGTATTATCGTTGCCGGTGCTGCTTACATAGATATCGGTTGCCGCCGGTTCTGGTGTCGTCCCTCCTATCTCTTCCGCAAACGCCGGTGCGGGCAACAAGGTGAGACACAACACTAATGTTAACAAGCTGGCTATTACTCGTCTCTTCACTGTGGCACATCCTTTCTTTTATCAGTTTTGAAATGTGTACTTTTGCAAATCGCTGAAATATTGACACAAATCAATAAAAAAATTCTTGCATACTGCAAAAAAGCGTGATATTATAGACATGAAATCATTTAGCATATAGATTTGCAAAAGTACACTTTTTCAAATCCTATTGATCGTTATCTTTGTCCCCTTTTTCTATCCTTACTGCCTTACCATAGAACGTTCCCTCGGCCATGCCGCAGGCGGCTGCGGCTTGCTTTAGGCTGATTTTCTTGGCACGCCAATCTTGGTGGACCTGATGGAAGTTTTCTGGCAGAGGATGAGGTGGGCGGCCAAATTGAACGCCCCTTGCTTTGGCGGCGGCAATGCCTTCAGCTTGGCGCTGGCGGATGTTGGCCCGCTCGTTCTCTGCCACAAAAGAGAGCACTTGCAGGACGATATCACTAAGGAAAGTCCCCATCAGGTCCTTTCCCCGCCGGGTGTCCAATAAGGGCATATCCAAAACAACAATGTCGATCCCCTTTTCCTTGGTCAGCATCCGCCACTGTTCCTGGATCTCTTCATAGTTTCTTCCCAGGCGGTCAATACTCTTGATATACAGCAAGTCTCCATGCTTCAGGTGATGAAGCAAACGACGATATTGAGGACGCTCAAAATCTTTTCCAGATTGTTTATCCATATAAATATGACCGGCAGGGACCGCCACATCTATCATGGCTGTCATCTGCCGGTCTTCTTTTTGTTCCCGTGTGCTGACCCGAATGTATCCATACTTTTTTTGCAAATTCTTTCTCCTTCTAAAAAACACGCCGGACAAACTCTCAAAGAATCGTCCAGCGTGTCTTTCTGTTTCTCTATATGATTTTATAGGTTATATAGGAGAAATTACATCTTCTCCGGTGCGGTCACGCCCAGCAGGCCCAGGCCGTTGGCCAGGACGGAGCGGACGCTGTCGGCCAGCTTCAGGCGGGCGGCCAGGATCGCAGGCTCCTCGCCCTTGATGCGGCAGGCCCCGTAGAAGCGGTGGAAATCCCCGGCCAGCTCGGTGAGGTAGCGGTTGATGCGGGAGGGATCGTAGTCGCGGGCGGCGGCGTGGATCTCCTCCGGCAGACGGGCCAGGGTGCGGATGAGGGTCGTCTCCTCCTCGGTGGTCATGAGCTCGGCGTGGGTGTCGGCGGCCTTGGGGACGGCGTGGCCTTCCTCCGCCAGGCGGTGGATCAGGGTGCAGATGCGGGCGTGGGCATACTGGACATAATACACGGGGTTCTCGCTGTCCTCCCGGACGGCCAGGTCCAGGTCGAAATCGACGGGGCTGGTGGCGGAGCGGGAGTTGAAGAAGTACCGGGCGGCGTCCACGCTGACCTCATCGAGCAGGTCGTGCAGGGCAATGGCCTTGCCGGAGCGCTTGGACATGCGGACGGGCTGGCCGTCCTGGAGCAGGTTCACCAGCTGCATGAGCACCACGATGAGGCGGTGGGAGCCGTCCAGGCCCAGGCCGTCCAGAGCCGCTTGCAGGCGGGCCACATGGCCGTGGTGGTCGGCACCCCAGACGTCCACAGTCTTATCAAAGCCGCGGACCTCCAGCTTGTTGCGGTGGTAGGCGATGTCGGCGGCGAAGTAGGTGTAGAAGCCGTTGGCGCGGCAGAGCACGTCGTCCTTCAGGTCCAGCTTGTCCACCTGCTTCTGGCTCTTGCCCTCGGCCAGGTACTTGTTTTTTAAGAGCTGGGTGGTGTTGAGCCACAGGGCGCCGTCCTTCTCGTAGGTCCAGCCCTTTTCGGTCAGCAGGCCGACGGTCTCGGCCACATAGCCGGACTCGTGCAGGGAGGACTCGAAGAACCACTCGTCATACTCGATGCCGTAGCGCAGCAGGTCGGCCTTCATCTTGGGGATGTTGGTCCGGAGGCCGAAGGCGGCCAGGGCATCGAGACGGGTCTGCTCGTCTGCGTCCGCATAGCTGTCGCCGTGCGCGGCGTAGAAGGCCTGGGCCAGCTCCTTGATGTCGTCGCCGTGGTAGCCGTCCTCCGGGAAGGGAACGGCGTCCTCGCCCTTGAGGATCTGGAAGTAGCGGGCCTCGATGGAGACGGCGAACTTATGGATCTGGTTGCCGGCGTCGTTGACGTAGAACTCCTTCCAGGTGTCGCAGCCGTCCCGCCGGAGGATGTTGGCCAGGGTGTCGCCCAGCACGCCGCCGCGGGCGTTGCCCATGTGCATGGGGCCGGTGGGGTTGGCGGAGACGAACTCCACCATCACTTTTTCCCCGTGGCCCTCGTCGCTCTGGCCGTAGAGGGGGCCTTCCTTCTCGATCTCGGCCAGCACGTCGCCGTACCACTTGTGGCCCAGGCGGAAGTTCAGGAAGCCGGGACCGGCGATCTCCACGGAGGAGAAGATGGTGCCGGCGAGATCCATGTGGTCCACCAGGGCCTGGGCAATGGCGCGGGGGGCCATCTTCATGGCCTTGGCCCCGGCCATGGCCACGGAGGAGGCGTAGTCGCCGTTCTGGGGGTCCTTGGGGATCTCCACGGAGCCTTTCAGCTCTACCCCGGCGGGGAGGACCCCGGCCCCGACGGCCGCCTCGTAGGCCTGGGCGGTCAGCTGGCTGACCTGAGCTTTTGCCGATTGAATCAAATTCGCCATAACGCTTGTGTCACCTTTTCTTTCTTGTTCAAAGTGCCTGGTCCAGGGGTGCCCGCTGGTCCAGGGTGGGTTCAGTTACTTGGATCTCAAAGGCGTTTTCCCCGATGAGCTGGCTGTCCGCCTCCAGGGCGTAGCGGATGGAGAGGCTGCCGCCGCCCTCCCCGATGCGGGCCTTGGCCCGGTGGGTGTTCACGCCCAGCATGAGGCCGCCGAAGGGCGTCTCATAGAGGGAGAAATGCTTCTGCCCCTCCTCGAAGATCATCTCGGAGTTGATGGTCCCCTCCCTCAGGAGGGTGATCCGGTCGGGGGCGATGCGAAAGGTGGTGAGGGTCCCCTCCAGGCCGGTCAGCTCGCTTTCGGGATAGACCAGGGCAAAGCCCTCCTCCTCGCTGTGCCGGAGGACCCCCTGGGTCACCAGCTCGATAGTATCTTCCTGCCCATCCATATTTTGGGTCGATTTGATGGAGATAATGACTGGCTTTTCCATGCGTTCGACTCCCCCCTTGTTCTTTTTACCAAATACAAAAGATTATACCTGATTCTGTGGGGATTGTAAAGTGGGCCGCTGCCTTCTGCCACAGCAAAAGCAGGAACGGTTATCTGGAGTTGTCTCAGATCGGAACCCTGAGCGCCCACTCACAATCGAGAGAACTGAAATAGGCAAGCGTGCGAATCGCTCCGCCATATGGATCGACGATAAGAAAATCATTGCGCGTCAAGCTGCTCCGGTTTGCATCCTGGGCGACACCAACAATGGTGACAACATGGTCTGAGCTATAGCCGTTTACGCCAACGATCATCGGCATTTTGCTGCTCAGGATGCAGTCATAGGCAGCTTTCAGCGCTTCCGCTTGAGTGAATGTGTTCCCCCGATATGTTCTCTCGCCATCGGAATAGCGGGTGCAGTATTCCCATTTCGTGCCGCCGCTGCTCCATGCAACATTATTAGGGCTGAGCTCTGTGTCATGATAGATAGAATACGCAATGCACATCGCAGTCGCTGTGCAGCCGCGATTCTTTCCGGAGCTATTTTCAAATCGGGGATACGCGTTCTGATCGAAGCAGTAGCCTGCCTTTAGATTCGGCACCACAGTAAAAGCCCTTCCGCCATAAACGTATCCATCCCCGGCAGTGCTCGTCTGTCCAACGATCTCAAAGTTAGAGGAGATGAGCTGGGTATAGGTCTGCCCTCCTTCGCTTTCCGTCCAGACCTCCACGATATACCGATAGCTGCCCGAAGCAAGGGTATCAAAAATCAGGTCATTGTTGATAGAATACCTCAGGTTATTGGAGGTCGCATTGGGATAGCAGATTGCCTCTTGGACCGTGTTCCCGGACGAATCCACGATCGAGCCGCGAATCTTCACGATCTTACCAACCGCTGTCTCCACTATGCCTCGGAGGCCAAAGTTGTTGCCCTGCTGGAGGCGTCCGGAGGGAGAGGTCTCACCACTGATCTGCACGAAGTCTTTTTGGGCAACGACTTCACAGCGGTCGCTGCAGATCCAAAGATCCCGCGCGATCTGATACCAGGTGTTCCCATAGTGGTTCACGGTCGTACCAATCACAGTGAACTTTTTTCCGATATAACTCTCTGTAAAGCAGTAGTACTCCGAATCACCATAGGGCTTGGACTGCACATAGGCTTTATCCGTGAGCTTTACTTCAAAGTAGGCCTCGGTGACCTTGTAGGGATACATCGTCCCGCACTTACTACAGAGCCCCAGGCTGTTATACACATGCGTACACTGCTCTTCGCCGCCGACAGGCTCTGTCGTATCCGGATCCGGCGTAATGGGTTCTGACTCGCTCTTGTGCGCAGTCGAAAGGGCGCGCCAGGAGATCGTAGCCACATCGCCCCGAGTAAAGTATAATGCATCCGCGTCGTACTCGCCATTCGTCAGCCCGATGGCATCCGACAGTACCCATGCCTGGTTCCAGTCGAAGTCCTCCCCGGTCTCATAGCCCAGCGCGCGCAAAACGAACGTGAGGTACTGCGTTGCATCGATGGTCGTCGAGCCGCTATAGGTCGTGGCAGAGGTCCCGTTTGTCAGTCCATACGCGTATGCATAGCCTACATAAGGCTTTGCCCAGTCTGCAACATCCGTGAACGGCATCTGCCATGTTCCGGAGAGCGCCTCGGACTCTTCCCCGAGCAGGCGGACCAGCATCGTCACAGCCTCATTGCGCGTTGGGGTACGGTCAAGATCAAAGATCGGAAGACCGTCGCTGTCTGTGCCTGTGCCTTTGAACAGGCCTCTTGCGTACAGTTCCTCTGCTGCGTTGACGGCCTCGTCAGAAGCTGCGCCGACCGGAAGTGCCAGCATCCCCATACACAACACCAGGGCCAACACTAGACTCAATGCTCTTCTTCTCTTTCTCATTTCATGTCCTCCTTTTTTGTTTTGGGGTATTGTGGTATCTTAACAATATACAAAAATTATATAGGAAACGACAGAGGATTTCAATCCTTTGCCTTTGACATTCTCCGTCGGGGACACTATAATAAGTGAACAACAAGCACACCCCGCCGGGCTGCGGGCAACTTTTTCCCCGGCCGGGCTTATGATAGAGTGCGAACACCGCACCCCAATCCCACCGCGAGGAGGTCACAGGTATGCAGCTGGAACTGAGCAAAAAGGAATTTCGGCGTCTGCTGGACATGGTCTACATCGGCAACTGGATCCTCAACTCCACCAGAGGAGAGGACCGCTTCCGGGACTATGATCAGGTAGAGAGCCTGCTGTTTGAAAAGGCCCGGCAGGAGGGCATGCCCATCCTGGCCGAGACCTATCGGGGCGAGACCGTCCCCTCCCGCGCCTTCGTCGAGGGCGGCATCCACGAGGCCATCATGGAGTATGAGAACAACGTCTTTTTCGACATCCTGGCCGAGGACCTGGCCCGCCGGGACATGAACGACGCCCCCATCGACGAGACCAACTGCGAGGAGCTGGCCCAACGCATCGAGACCTATATCAACGAGTTTGAAGAAAACGGCACCGACAACATCCTGGTGGACCTGGACACCACCACCTGACTCCACCCAAGACAGGAGGCATTTCCCCATGAATTTTGACCGCGTAGAACAGGCCCTCACCCGCGCCCGCTTCCACTGCCACCGCTTCGCCACCGGCCAGGACGCCGCCCAATGGCTGGCGGCGGAATGTTCCGGCAAGACCGTCGGCATCGGCGGCAGCATGACCGCCAAGGCCATGAAGCTGGAGGAACTTCTTCCCCGGACCAGCACCGTCTACTGGCACTGGCTCACCCCCGGCCCGGAGACCCTGGCAAACGCCGCCACGGCCCAGGTCTACCTCACCAGCGTCAACGCCCTGGCGGAGACCGGCGAGCTCATCAACATCGACGGCACCGGCAACCGCATCTCCGCCGCCACCGGTGCCCATGAGCGCGTCTACTATCTCGTGGGCCGCAACAAGCTGGCCGAGACCTTTGACAAGGCCCTCTGGCGGGCGCGGAACATCGCCTCCCCCCTCAACGCCCGCCGCCTGAACCGGGAGACGCCCTGCGTGAAGAACGAGCTGAAATGCTACGACTGCAACAGCCCCCAGCGCATCTGCAACGGGCTGTCCGTGGTCTGGAAACCTTTGGGCGGGGCGCAGGAGACTCATGTTCTCTTGATCGACGAAGACCTGGGTTATTAAAATTTGATCTGAACCCCAAAGCAAGCGAGCGTCGGAAGTCCCGACGCTCGCTTGTTGTTTTTCTATGGAGTTGTTTCTCAGTCGTCCGGTAGGGCAAACTTCTTGCGGTACTCGTCATAATACTGGTCGAAGCTGTGGGAGCGGACGTCCTTCAGGCTGATGAGGTACTGGTGGGTGTCGAAGGAATCGGACTCCAGCTCGATCATGGCCACGGCGATGTTGGAGCAGTGGTCGGCCACCCGCTCGTAGTTGGTGAGCAGATCGTTGAAGACAAAGCCCTGGCTGAGCTTGCAGATGCCCCGCTGGAGGCGGTCCACATGGTGGAGCTTCATCTCGTCGCACAGGGAGTCGATCAGCTCCTCCAACGGCTCGATGCGGTAGGCCAGCTCCAGGTCGTTGGTGGTGAAGGCCGTGATGGCGTTGTAGGTGATCTCCTGCACGGCGGCGAACATGGTCTTGAGCTCCCGGTCAGCGCCCTCGGAGAAGACGATGCTTTTCTCATGGATCTCCTTGGCGCACTCGGCGATGTTCATGGCGTGGTCGCCGATGCGCTCCATGTCGCCGATGGTGTGGAGGAACTTGGTCACGTCCAGGTTCTGCTGCTCGGTCAGCTCTTTACCCGTCAACTTGATGAGGTAGGAGCCGAGCTTATCCTCGTATTTGTCGATGACATCTTCCCGCTGGGCCACGAACTGGAACTGCTTCTCGGAGTAGTTGCCGATCAAATAGTAGGCATCCTCCAGGTTGGCCTTGGCTTCCAGGGCCATGTTGTTCAGGGCCTGGCGGCACTGCTCGATGGCCACGGCGGGGTGCTCGATCAGGCGGGCTTCCAGGCGGGCGAAGTCCTCCTGCTCGGGACCGGCCGGCTCGTCGTCCTTGATGAGCTTGCAGATCTGCTTCTCGATGGTCCCGATGAAGGGGGTGAGGACCAGGACGGTGGCGAAGCGGAAGAGGGTGTTCAGGAAGGCGATGCTCACGGCGTTCATGGTGGCGCTCACAAAGCCGAAGTGCACCACGCTGTTCACGCCGTAAAAGATCACGCTCCAAATGACGGCGCCCAGCACGTCGATGAGCAGGTAGACGAAGGCGGTCCGCTTGCCGTTCACATTGGCCCCCAGGGAGGACAGCAATACGGGCATGGCCGCGCCGATGGCGATGCCCATGATCAGGGGAAAGGCCACGGAGAAGGTGACGACGCCCGTGGCCGCCAGCGCCTGTAGGATACCCACGGCGGCGGAGGCACTTTGCAGCACGCAGGTGAAGATAAGGCCCACCAAGATCCCCAGAATGGGGTTGGAGAAGGTGGTGAGCATGTGCAGAAAGGCTTCGCTCTCCTGCAAGGGGGCGACAGAGCTGCTCATGGCCTGCATGCCGAACATCAGCACGGCAAAGCCCATGAGAATATCGCCGATGTGCACCTTGGACTGCTTCTTGCAGAACATGCGCAGGATGATGCCGATCACGGCCACCACACCGGTGAGGGTAGCCGTGGAGAGCAGAGACACCCAGCCGGAGCCGCCCTCCAGGGCAGACAGGCAGATGATCCAGCCCGTCACGCTGGTGCCCAGAATGGCGCCCATGATGATGCCGATGGCCTGCTTGACCTTCATCATGCCGGAGTTGACAAAGCCCACGACCATGACAGAGGTCGCTGAGGAGGACTGGATGATGGCGGTGACGCCCGTCCCCAGCAGGACGCCCTTAATGGGGTTGCCGGAGAGCTTATACAGCACCAGCTCCAGCTTGTTGCCCGCGACCTTCTTCAGACCGTCCCCCATGAGGGTCATGCCGAAGAGGAAGAGGGCCACGCCGCTGAGCAGTGCGATCACGTTGGAGATGCCCATGGTATGATACGCTCCTTTGCTGCGCTTGGCTTCGATTTGTGCGCGTTTCCGTTTGTTTTCATTTCTCGTCATCGTAAACTATAAAAAAGAAAGGTTAAATCTAATCTATGGTTTCTGTTAAATCTGCGTAAAGAAGGTCGAATTTGTGGCTTTGACCAAAAGGGTCGAAGCTTGTCCGGTCAAATCCTGTCTTTTTTTCGCCCCCGGTCTATCTCTTCAGGGGGAGGCATAGACATGGAGCGAGCGAAACCAGATTTGTTCCAGACGGAGGAGACAGACTATGAACACCCTGACAAGCATTTATGAGGACATTGCCGCCCGGACGGCCGGGGACATCTACCTGGGTGTGGTCGGCCCGGCCCGGACGGGGAAATCCACCTTTATCAAGCGCTTTATGGAGACCCTGGTCCTCCCCAGCATCGACGACGACTACCGCCGCCAGCGGGCCAGAGACGAACTGCCCCAGAGCGGGTCGGGCCGGACGGTGATGACCGCCGAGCCAAAATTCGTGCCGGAGGAGGCCGTGGAGATCGCCATGGAGGGGGGCGGGACCTTTTCCGTGCGCCTGGTGGACTGCGTGGGCTACCTGGTCCCCGGTGCCGTGGGGCAGCTGGAGGACGGGGAGCCTAGAATGGTCCACACCCCCTGGTTCCCCCAGGAGATCCCCATGGCGGAGGCCGCCGAGATCGGCACCCGAAAAGTGATCGCCGAGCACGCCACCATCGGCATCGTCATTACGACCGACGGCACCATCACCGACCTGCCGCGGGAGGCCTACCCGGAGGCCGAGGGGCGGGTCATCGAAGAGCTGAAGGCGCTGGGCAAGCCCTTTCTCATCCTGCTCAACTCCGCCCACCCCCAGGGGGAGGCGGCCCAGAAGCTGCGGGCCAAGCTGGCCGAGCAGTATGACGTGACCTGCCTGACGGTCAGCTGCCTGGACCTGGACCAGCAGGCGGTGACGGAGATCATCCAGGCCGTCCTCTATGAGTTTCCCCTGGAGGAGCTTCAGCTTTTCCTGCCCGACTGGGTGGAGACGCTGCCGACGGAGCATCCCATCCGCACGGCCCTCTTCCAGGCCATCCGTGCCCAGGCGGGGAAGCTCGTCCGCATCCGGGATGTCAAGCCGGCGGTGGCGGCGATGGGGCAGTGCGAGCTGGTCACGGGGGCCTCTGTCACGGGGATGAAGCTCGGCTCCGGCTGCTGTCAGGCCCGGTTGGAGCTGCCCCGCAGTCTGTTCTATGACACCCTCTCCCAGCAGACGGGCTTCGCCCTGCACAGCGACGGGGAGCTTTTGGCCCTGCTGGAACGATTGGCCGTGGTCCAGGCCGAGCACCAGAAGGTCGCCGCCGCCATGGAGGAGGTGCGGGCCACGGGCTACGGCATCGTCATTCCCGAAGCCGAGGAGCTGGAGTTGGAGCAGCCGGAGATCATCAAGCAGGGCGGCCGCTACGGGGTCCGCCTGCGGGCCAAGGCCCCCAGCATCCACATGATCCGGGCGGATATCCAAGCCGAAGTCTCCCCCATCGTGGGCAGCGAGAAGCAGTCCGAAGATATGCTCGGCTTCCTGCTGGAGGAATTCGAGGGGGCACCGGAAAAGATCTGGCAGTCCAATATCTTTGGCCGGTCGTTCCACGAGCTGATCAACGAGGACCTGGCAACAAAGCTCAAGCACATGCCGGAGGACGCCCGCGAGAAAATGCGGCTGACCCTGGAGCGCATCCTCAACGAAGGCTCCGGCGGGCTTATCTGCATCATTCTGTGACAGACGGGGCGATATTTTGCCGTTGATTTTTTGTCCGCTTCCTACTATAATGACGATAACAACGACAGCAAGAACGGGAAGCAGGGGGAAACGGCAATGATCTTGACCATCGACATCGGCAACACCGCCATCACCATGGGGCTGTTCACCCCAGAGGGGCGGCTCCAATTCCGGGGCTCGCTCAAGACGGACAAAAACAAGACGAGGGACCAGATCGCCATCGACCTGCTGGATATGTTCCACCTCTACCGGTCGGACCTGCAAGGCATCACCGGGGCGGTGATCTCCAGCGTTGTGCCCCCCATGACCAGCGCCATGGCCGGGGCCGTGGAGCAGCTCAGCGGCGTGCGGCCCATGATCGTCGGGCCAGGGGTCAAGACGGGGATGAACATTCTGGCTGAGATCCACAACCAACTGGGCGCGGACATCGTGGCCTCCTCCGTGGCGGCCATCCAGAAGTATCCCCAGCCCATCATCGTCATCGACATGGGCACGGCCACCACCTTCTCCTACCTCAGCGAGAGCACCTATAAGGGCTGCGTCATCATCCCCGGCGTCCGCATCGCCGTGGAGGCCCTCTCCGGCCGGGCGGCAGAGCTGCCGCACATCTCCCTGGAGCAGCCCCCCTCCATCTTTGGCCGCTCCACCATCGACGCCATGCGCTCCGGCGTCCTCTATGGCAACGCCGCCATGATCGACGGCATGATCCAGCGCATGGAGGCCGAGGCCAAACCCGTGGCGACGGTCGTGATGACCGGCGGGAACGCCGAAATGATCCAGCCGCACTGTAAGCGGAAGATCCTCATCGACGAAAACCTGCTGCTGGATGGACTGTATTATCTCTACCAGAAAAACCACGAGCGGAGACGGCCGAAAAAGTAAACATTTGCTAACCTCAACTCCCCCTCGGTCCGCCCGGCTGAGGGGGAGTTTTTTGTCCCTTTATGAAAGTCACAGAAAAAAAATCTTCAGAAATCGAAATTTTTTTGCAATCATCTATTGCAAATCTGCAAGTTTCTCACTATAATGTGTCATTGAAAAAATCGAAACATCTATCAGGAGGCCTGCTATTATGAAAGCACTGTCTAATCTTGCCCAGTCTGTTCGGGCATCCACCACTCTGGCCATTGACACCCAGTTTAACAAGATGCGCTCCGAGGGCATCGACGTGATCGGCTTCAGCGTCGGTCAGCCCGATTTCCCCACTCCCGAACACATCAAGCAGGCCGGGATCCGCGCGATCCAGGAAAACCTGACCAAATACACCCCCACTCCCGGCACCCCCGCCGTGCGCAAGGCCGTGGCCGACCGGCTGGACGCCGACTGGGGCCTGGACTACACCCCGGAGGAGATCGTTGTCAGCGGCGGCGGCAAGCCCATCCTCTATGTCGCCCTCAAGACCCTCATCGACCCCGGCGACGAGGTGATCCTGCCCGCCCCCTATTGGGTGAGCTACTATGAGCTCATTAAAATGGTCGGCGGCGTGCCCGTGGTCGTCACCACCACGGAGGAGAACGGCTTCAACCTGACCCCGGAGCAGCTCCAGGCCGCCATCACCCCCAAGACCAAGGCCCTGATGCTCAACAGCCCCTCCAACCCCACCGGCATGATCTACAGCCGGGAGCACCTGGAGGACATCGCCAAGGTCTGCCTGGACAACGACCTGTACGTCATCGCCGACGAGATGTACAGCAAGCTGGTCTTTGACAACAAGGAGTTCGTCTCCTTCCCCACCCTGAGCAAGGAGATCAAGGCCCGCACCATCCTGGTGGGCGGTGCCTCCAAGACCTACGCCATGACCGGCTGGCGCATCGGCTTTGCCGCGGCCAGCAAGGAGATCGTCCAGGTCATGAGCAACTACCTCAGCCACAGCCTCTCCGGCACCTGCTCCATCGCCCAGGCCGCCGCCACCGAAGCCTTCAGCGGCTCCCAGGATGAGATCGAGGTCATGCGGCAGGCCTTTGAGACCCGCCGGAACTACCTCTACGAGCGCATGTCCGCCATTCCCGGCGTCCACCCCGTCCGCCCGGAGGCCACCTTCTACATGCTGATGAACCTGGATCAGCTCATCGGCAAGACCCTCTACGGCGACGTGATCCACGACGCCGACGACTTCGCCCGCGTTTTCCTGCGGGAGGGTCTGGTGGCCGTGGTCCCCTGCACGGGCTTCGGTGCCCCCAACTATGTCCGCTGGTCCTTCGCCGTCTCCATGGAGAACATCAAGGAAGGCATGGACCGGCTGGAGAAGTTCCTTAAGAACGCGTAAGTTCCGCTTTTCCCGATCCCCCAAAAAGGGCGGATTTCCCGGCTGGGAAGTCCGTCCTTTTTTCCTCCCTTTTTTGGTGTGTTTTTGGCGACTTCTCCCTTTCCTTCCGAATTCTTTTATGCTATACTTTCTTTTTGATGCAGCTTACTTGCAAAACCGATATCCTATTGCGGAAAGCCATGAACCATAAGGAGGAGATGGATGTGGCGTTTGAAAATTGTCTGACCTATCTCCGCCGCCGGGGCAGGCTGCCGTTTCGGGCCGCCTCCTTTGGTCCGGTGGATAACCTGATCCTCTCCCTGTGCGCCTACGACCCCTTCGAGTGGGTGCTGCCGGGGGTGGAGAGCGGTGTGTGGCTGCCCTTTTCCCAGGCCGTGGAAAAGCTGACCCAACGGCCGGGTTGGGACGACACGGGCCTGCTCATGTCCCCCCACACCCCGGAGCTGGTCGTGGAGGCGGCCCGCAGCCCCCGCTTCCGCACCCTGGCCCTGGGGTGCATGGAGACGGTGGCAGACCAGGACACACAGTTTGCGGCCCTGACCTACCGTCTGCCGGACGGCACCCTCTTCCTGGCCTTCCGGGGGACCGACGATACCCTGGCCGGGTGGAAGGAGTGCTTCGCCATGAGCTACTCCCCCTCCGTTCCCTCGCAGCGGCTGGCACTGGACTACCTGGTGCGCGTGGCGACGAAATATCCCGGCAAGCTCCGTCTGGGCGGCCACTCCAAGGGCGGGAACCTGGCGGTGTGGGCCGCGGTCCACGCCCCGGCGCTCCTTCGGCGGCGTATCCTCATGGTGTACAGCAACGACGGCCCCGGCTTTCACCGGGACCTGACCCACACGCCGGCCTATCGCGGGCTGGCCCCCCGCATCGTGACCTACGTCCCCCAGGCCTCGCTGGTCGGGGCCTTGCTCCACCAGGACCCACGGGCCAGGACCGTCAAGAGCCATGGCCACGGGACGGCAGGGCAGCACGACCCCTTTACCTGGGAGGTCCACAGCGGGTCCTTTCGCTTTCTCCCCCGCCGGTCCCGGCAGGCCCAGCGGGAGGCCGACGGCTTCCGAGGCTGGGTGGATTCCATGGCCCCGGCGGAGCGGGCGGAGTTTACCGACGTGCTCTTCTCCCTGCTCTCTGCGGCCCAGGCCGAGACGCTCTCGGAGCTGTCCGAGCATTGGGCGGACACCGCCCTGGCCGCCCTGGGTGCCTACCGCGCCCTGCCCCCGGAGACCCGGCGGGATATGCTGAAATATATCTGGCGCTTCCTGCGGAACCTCAGCACCGGCGGGAAAGCCCACCCCCACCGACTACATTAAAAAAAGCAACGAGGAGGATCTATGGATCTCATCGAAACCTTTGGCGCCAAGGTTGGCGCTCTGTCCGAAGCCAAGCCCGAAAAAGCCCGCAAGCTCCTGGCGGCGGGGTTTCAGGCCAACGGGCTGAAAAACAAGCTCGCCTCAAAGCGGGCCTCCCAGTCCGATAAAATGCTGTTCCAGACCGTGAACAAGGCCATGGTGAACTGCCTCACCAAGCCCCAGGGGAACGTGATGGTCAGCCTCTTCACCCCCTGCGAGATGCTCCACCCCCTGGGCCTGCATCCCTACTCCTGCGAGGGGTTTTCCAGCTACCTCTCCGGCTCCAAGGCCGAGCAGCTGTACCTGCACCAGGCCGAGGACATCGGCATCCCCGCCAGCCTATGTTCTTACCATAAAGTCTTCATCGGGGCAGCCCAGATGGGGCTGATGCCCAAGCCCCGCTTCATTCTCTCCACGTCCCTGGCCTGCGACGCCAACCAGCTGACGTTCCGCTATCTGTCCGAATTTTACGGTGTGCCGCATTTCTCCATTGATGTCCCCTTCGAGCCTTCCCCCCAGGCCGTGCAGTATGTGGCCGACCAGCTGCGGGAGATGGGAAAATTCATCGCCCGGCAGACGGGACAGCCCATCGACGAAAATCAGCTTGCTCAGACCGTGGCCCGCAGCCAGCGGACCATGCGCCTGTTCCAGCAGGGCTTGCAGAAGCGGGCGGGCAAGCAGATCCTGAGCGACCTGACCAGCGAGCTGCTCCGCACCGCCGCCTTCCATTTCCTCCTGGGTCTGCCGGAGGTGGAGGCCTACGCCCGCCAGCTGGCCCGTGAGATCGAGACGGCCCCCCCGGCCACGGGCAAGCAGCTGGTCTGGATCCACACCACGCCCTATTGGATCACGCCCCTGCGGGCGCTCTTCAGCCGCACCGCACGGGTGCAGATCGCCGCCTGCGACATGAGCTATGAGGGCATCGTGGACGCCGACCCCGCCAAGCCTTACGAGGCCATGGCCAAGCGCCTGGTCTACTCCCCCTTCAACGGGCCGGTGGAGCGGCGCATCCAGCGGGCGCTGGAGATGGCCAAGACCGTGGACGCCGACGGCATGGTCTGGTTCTGCCACTGGGGCTGCAAGATGACCCTGGGCGGGGCCAGGCTGGGCAAGAAGGCCTTTGAGGAGGCCGGCCTGCCCACTCTGCTCCTGGACGGCGACAGCTGTGACCGCGGCTTCGGCGGCGAGGGCCAGGCGGCCACCCGCGTGGAAGCCTTTCTGGAAGTATTGGAGGGCCTGGCATGAGCATCACCTATCACGTTTGTAAATACACGCCTGTCGAACTGCTGACCGCCCTGGGCGGGGAATGTGCCCTGCTGGACGAGGCCCCGGATGCCTTCGACCTCTCCGACCAAGTGGCCCACCCCAACCTCTGCGGGTTCGGCAAGTCCGTCATTCAGGCGGTCATGGCCGGGCATGTGAAAGAGGTCGTGCTGGTCAACTGCTGCGATACGATCCGGCGGACCTATGACATCCTGAAGGAGTTTGGGAATTTAGATTTTCTTTATCTACTCGATATTTTACACGGCAAGTCCGGCTGCTCCGTGGACCACGCCAAGCACCAGCTCATGGACCTGGCCGAGGCCTATGGGAGATACAAGGGCACGCAGTTTGACAAGAACGCCTTCTTTGCCGCCTTCGCCCCCACGACGCCCCGCACGGACCCGCACATCGCCGTGATCGGCGCGAAGATGGGCACCCACCTCTTCTCCCTGGTGGAGGAGACGATGCCCCTGCCGGTGGAGAACCTCACCTGCGCCAGCAACCGCTCGGTGGTCGCCCCGGAGGACCAGGCGGAGTTTGCAGCCCTCATGGAGGCCTACGCCCGCCAGCTGCTGGGCCAGCTGCCCTGCATGCGCATGACGGACAACACAGCCCGGAAGCAGCTCTTCCACGCCCCCGGCCTGGAGGGTGTGGTGTATCACACCCTGCAATTCTGCGACTACTACGGCTTTGAGTATGCGGGCCTGCGCGATCACCTCTCCGTCCCCCTGCTCAAGATCGAGTCGGACGGAACCACCCAGAGCCGGGAGCAGCTGCGCACCCGGCTAGACGCCTTTGCCGAGGGCTTCGCCACCCAGAAAGGAGCAACGACTATGGACAAGCACGGCTATTTTGCCGGCATCGACAGCGGGTCCGCCACCACCGACGTGGTCATCCTGGACCAGGACAAGAACATCGTGGCCAAGGTCATCCTGCCCACCGGGGCCGGGGCCTCCAACGGGGCGCAGCGGGCCTTGGAGCAGGCGCTCCAGCAGGCGGGCCTGACGGAAAAAGACCTGACCGCCACCGTCACCACCGGCTATGGCCGCGGGGTCATTCAGACCGGCGACAAGTCCGTCACCGAGATCACCTGCCACGCCAAGGGCGCTCACTTCTTAAACCCGGCCATCCGCTCCGTCATCGACATCGGCGGCCAGGACAGCAAGGCCATCAAAGTGGAGCCGGACGGCAGCGTGTCCAACTTCGTCATGAACGACAAGTGCGCCGCCGGCACCGGGCGCTTTTTGGAGATGATGGCCCGGACGCTGGAAATTTCCCTGGAGGACATTTCGACCATCGGCCTGAAATGGAAGGAGGAGATCACCATCTCCTCCATGTGTACCGTCTTTGCCGACTCCGAGGTGGTCTCCCTGGTGGCCCAGAACAAGGCCCTGCCGGACATCGTCCACGGCCTGAACCAGTCCGTCGCCACCCGTGCCGCCGCCCTCTTCCGACGCATCGGCGGGGCACACCCCTGCATGATGACCGGCGGCGTGTCCCGGAACAAAGGCGTGGTCGGGGCTATTGAGGAAAAGATCGGTCAGCCCCTCTACATCCATCCTGATGCCCAGCTCTGCGGGGCCTTGGGCGCGGCGCTGTTCGCGCTGGAGATGCCCTGATTGATCCGAACTATCTAAAAATCACAGGCTCCCCTGGCCGCTGGGCTGGGGGAGCCTGGTTTTATCTCACTTCCGAATGTTCAGGCTGAGCTTCATAAGGTAGGATTCCGGGTCACGGGAGGTGCTGTAATTGACCAGATCCTCTTCGTAGAGGTCCCCGGCAATGCGGTACCCCTGCGCCCTCACCCAGCGGACGAGGGCGCGGCTGGCGTCGTACTCGGATTGATAGGACCCCTGGTGGCACAGGACCGCATACGTCCCGGCAGGGCGGACGCGGGTGGGCCAGCCCGTGGTCCCTGGAGGGACGGGGCAATAATAGAAGTCCTCCGTCACCTCCCCCCGCTCCAATGTCTCCCGGCAGATAATGTCGCCGGGGGCCTGGGAGGGGATGCCATTGGCCCTGGCCCAGGCCAGGAGCTGGCGGACGTGGAGAAGGTAGACCGCCTCATCAAACGTCTCATTGTGGATCTTCGGCGCAGGCACCACGGCGCAGAGGGTCTCCGGCTGTTCCTCCAGGAAGAAGTCGCCGGGGCGGACGGACTGGGCCTGGCGCACCTTGTCCACGGTGTCCTCCAGCAGGCGTCCCATCTGCTCCAATCTCCACCGCTCGGCGTCCAGAGCGGCCTCTTTTTCTTCCAGCAGAGAGAGCAGGGCTTCGGGGCTGCGGCGGTTGAGATAGTCCCGGATCTCCGCCAAGGGCGTGCCCAGGCGCTGCAGGGCGGCGATGAGATCATAGGTGGGCAGCTGGCGGGCAGAATAGTAGCGGTAGCCGTTCTCCCCCACCCGCTGGGGCTTTAAGAGGTCGATGTGGTCGTAGTGCAGCAGGGTGTCTTTTTTGACCCCGCACAGGGCGGCGAACTCCGCCGTTTTGAAGGTGTGCTTTTCCATGCCACGGCTCCTTTTGAAAAAAATTGCAGAAATCCCCTTGACTCTGGGGTAACTCCATCCTTTATCCTAAGGATACCAAAAAAACCACCGACGCGCAAGGGAGCGTCGGCATGGGAAACTAACTTGAGGTGAATATCATGTCTGCCCCCCGCCATTCCTGGAAATCCTTTCTGCACTACGTCCTGCCCTCGGTGTCCGCCATGCTGCTGTTTTCGTCTTACACCATCGTGGACGGCATCTTCGTCTCCAAGGGTGTCGGCGATCTGGCCTTGGCCGGCGTCAACATCGCCCTGCCGTTTATCAATTTTCTCTCCGGCGTTGCCATCCTGCTCTCGATGGGGACCTCTACCCTCTGCGCGTTCGCGTTGGGTGAGGGGAAGCACGACCGGGCGGAGCGGATCTTTTCCCAGACTGCGGCGGTCATCGTCGTGCTGTCTGTGCTCATTACCATCGCCGTTGCGATCTTCGCTGAGCCGCTGGCCGCCCTCCTGGGGGCCGGGCCACAGACCATGGGGTACAGCGCACAGTATCTGCATGTGGTCTGTCTGTTCTCCCTGTGCTTCATCCTGTCCTACTGCCTGGAAGTCATGGTGAAGGTGGACGGTGCCCCCCACCTGGCCATGTTCGGCGTGGGCATCAGCTTCCTCATCAACGTGGGGCTGGACTATCTCTTCATCATGGTCTGGCACTGGGGCGTCTTTGGCGCAGCCCTGGCCACGGGGCTGGCCCAGCTGGGCAGTCTGCTCTTCTTCCTGCGGTACTTTCTGTCCGGGAAGTCCAACCTGCGCTTCCGGAAATTCAAGCCCCACCTGGGCGAGCTGAAGCAGATCATGCCCCTGGGCATTGCCGACTGCTCCATTGAGCTGATGCTGGGCTTTCTGACCCTGCTGTATAACCACGTCATCGCCAAAATGCTGGGCGAGAGCAGTCTGCCCATCTTCGCCGTCATCGCCTATTTTAGCCTGATGGTCTCCATGATCATGCAGGGCATCGCCCAGGGCATGATGCCCCTGGTGAGCCTGGCCGTGGGCGAGGGCGACCGGGAGGCCCTGAAGCTCTATCTGCGCCGGACGATCCTGTCCGTGCTGGTGGTCGGGGCCTTGGTGGAGGTCGTCTGCCAGCTCTGCCCCGGCCCCATCGTCTCCCTGCTGCTCAGCGACGGCAGCGCCCTCTATGCCGAAACGGTCGCCTCCCTCCGGCTGTATGCCCTGTCCTATCTTCCTGCGGGCATCACCATCGTGCTGGCCGGCTACTTCGCCGCCCTGGGCAAGGCCGGGGCCTCCGCCCTTCTCTCCCTGGGGCGCGGCTTCGTGCTCTTGCCCGCGGCGGTGATGGCCCTGTACCTGCTGGGCGCTGGGACCATGATCTGGTGGGCGGCGCTCATCGGGGAAATGCTGAGTCTGGTGCTGGGCGTCGTGCTGCTGCGGCTGAATTCCCCCCAAAATGATGGCTCCCCTGAAAGGGGAGCTGTCAGCGAAGCGGACTGAGGGGTTATCCCCGAAGGGCCATCTATGGCATCTTAGGAACCGCAATCCCCAGCGTTGACGCCGGGGGCGTACCTCTCCACCGCCTAACGGCGGTCCCCTGTTTAAGGTGCTTCGCATGAGACTGAATCAAACTGTCCCCTGGACAGTTTGACCCCTTTCAGGGGAGGCATCGAGCGACAAAAGAAACGCCCACCGCCCCACGCCGTTCTCTTGGCGCTGGGGCGGTGGGTGTTGGAACATTCTCCCCTCTCACTGGGGCGGGTGGCAACGGGAACAGGCCGTGTAGCCCTCGCTCTTGGCTTGCGAGAGCGTCCGGGCGTGCTGGCCGCACTGGACGTCGTGCCGCCTGCGGAACCCGAACCCCAAAGAAGGCGCTTCCAAGGGGATCTCCCTCTTTCCCTGGGCCGGAAAATCTGGTATACTATATTGTATCTTAATCTTTGACCCAGAAAGCAGGGAGCCTGATGGAACAAGTTCTCGTGGTGGACCGGGCGGCGCTGGAAGCCCGCTTAGGCGGCCAAACCTTTACGACGGAGGGCATCGAGGCCATCCGCCGCTTCATCGTAGACCAACACTTTTTTCTGCCCCGTGCGCAGGCCGAGTATGACGCCACGGTCAAGCAGATCATCCCCTACGTCCTCCTCCGCCGGGGGGACGCCTACTTCCTCCTGCGGCGGCTGAAAAAGCAGACGGAGACCCGGCTGCACGACAAGCTCTCTCTGGGCGTCGGCGGCCACATCAACCCCACGGAAGAGGCCGCTGCCGACCCCATCGAGGCCGGCCTGCGCCGGGAGCTGGCGGAAGAAGTGGACGTCTCCGACCGCCGCGCCCTGACCTGCGTCGGTGTGCTCAACGAAACCACCGGCGGGGTCAGCGACTATCACGCGGCCCTGGTCTACGTCCTGGAGACCGACGGCGAGGTCACCGTCCGGGAGACGGAAAAAATGTCCGGCACCTGGGCCACCCCCGCAGAGCTGGACGCCGTGCGGGACCGGTTGGAGACCTGGTCTCAGATCGCGCTGGACGCCGTGATCCACGGCAGAGCCCGGTAAGCCGTCCCATTCCGGCAACTTTTTTCTAAAATTTGAAAAAAAGGCTTGCAATTTGTCTCACCCCGTGCTATCATAAGAAAGCTGACTGATGCAGGTGCGTTGGTCATCCAAGAAAGATCCGGGTGTGGCGAAGTTTGGTATCGCGCTTGAATGGGGTTCAAGAGGCCTTGA